>JAABUN010000314.1_pt1 | contig 126789 bp, 122 predicted proteins | sample 5559311 | NCBI WGS metagenome assembly JAABUN01 (sample SAMN10711877, study PRJNA513370) | rock metagenome | isolation source: Antarctica rocks | place: Antarctica: Victoria Land, Siegfried Peak sud | reverse complement strand
TTCTCCTGTCCTCGTTGACTTGGTCGCACTCGTCACGGTCCCAGCGGGACCGGACGAGGGCGGGAGGACCACCACCGACTTCAAGTTCTACGAGCTACGGGACAACCTCCCGCCGACGCCTACTCCGCCTGGGTGCCCGGGCACGCCGGCGGCGAGAGCGAAGCGGTTCTCGGGCGGTGGATGGCGGCTCGGGGCAACCGCGACGAGCTCGTGATCGCCACGAAGGTCGGCATGAAGCCGGATGCGTCGGGCCTCGGGAGCGACACGATCCGCCTGGCGGCCGACGCGTCGCTCGAGCGCCTGCAGACCGACCGCATCGATTTGTACTACGCCCACGCCGACGACGCCGCCACGCCCCTGGAGGAGACGCTCACCGCCTTCGACGCGCTCGTGCAGGCCGGCAAGGTGCGCCACCTCGGCGCCTCGAACCACACCGCAGAGCGTCTCGACCAGGCTCTGCGGGTCTCCGAGCACGCGGGCCTCGCGCGCTACGTCGTCCTGCAGCCGCACTACAACCTCGTCGAGCGCGCGGAGTTCGAGGGGCCGCTGCAGGAGCTCTGCGCCGCCCGCGAGATCGCGGTGGTTCCGTACTTCGGTCTGGCCAAGGGCTTTCTCACCGGCAAGTACCGCCCGGGGGGCGCCGCGGTGGACTTCGCCGCGCGCGAAGGCCGCGGCGGCGTACCTCGGGCAGGGCGGCGAGGCGGTCCTGACCGCGCTCGACGCGATCGCCGCCGCGCACGACGTGCCGGTCGCGGCGGTCGCGCTGGCCTGGCTCGCGGCGGCCGACGCGGTCGCGGCACCGATCGCGAGTGCCCGGACGGTCGAGCAGCTGACGGAGCTGCTGGCGCTCGCAGAGCTCGCGCTGAGTGCCGCCGAGCTCGAGCAGCTCGACGGCGCGGTGGGCTGACGCTAAGCGGCGGCGCGGGCGGCCGCGCCAGCGGATTCGACCTCGACGGTGTGCAGCGACCTGTCCAATCGGAGCGTCAGGTGCTCGCCGGGGATACTGCGCACCTCGGCGGTCCAGCGGTGATCTGAACCGTGGTCGGCGGAGAGCGCGAGCAGCGTTCCCGGCACGACGGCGAGGGCGGTGTCTTCGAGCATCCGCCGCGTGCGGGCGAGCTCGATGCGGGGGTTGGTGGAGGCAGCGGTGATGGTCATGGCGGGCACTCTCACAGCGTGAGCTCAACCCGGCCTGAGAGGCCGTTCAAGCGCAGCTAAGGATGCGTGTTGGGGGTCGCGGTGAGCGAGTGGGCTGCTGGGCGAGGTGGGTGGGCGAGCCGGTTGCGCGGTGACACCGGTCGCGAGGCTCGGTCGGCGTGGGTGGCGGGTAGAGGGCTTCGCATGGCCGTCACGGAGGTTCACGAGCACGCAGCAGGATTGACCTGGGTGCTGGTAGGCGAGGGGCTGCAGCGCGCCAGCCACGCCTTGGCCGTCGACGGGCGCGTCTGGTTCGTCGACCCGGTCGACGAGCCCGAGCCGCTCGCGCGGGCCGCAGAGATCGGCCGCCCCGCCGGCGTCCTGCAGCTCCTCGACCGCCACAACCGCGACGGCGCCGCCGTCGCGCGGCGCCTAGGGGTTCCGCTTCTGCGCCTGCCTTCACGCGTCTCCGACGCGCCCTTCGAGCTGGTCCGGGTCGTCGACGTGCCGCGCTGGCGCGAGGTCGCGCTGTGGTGGCCGGCGACGCGAACGCTCGTGGTGCCCGAGGCGGTCGGCACGGCGCCGAGCTTCGCGGTCGGCGACGGCCGGGTCGGCGTGCATCCGCTCCTGCGCGCCTTCGGGATGAGCCGGCTTGGCCGCTGGGAGCCCGACCTGCTGCTCGTCGGCCACGGCCCGCCCGTCGCCGGAGCCGAGGCGAGCACCGCGCTGCACGAGGCGCTCGCGCGCTCGCGCGCCGACCTTCCGCGCCTGGTGGCCAAGCTGCCCGCGCTCGTGCGCGGCGGGTGAGCCGGTGGCGCTCCGCCGACTGCTCCTCGTCCTCCTGCCCGCCCTGGCGCTCGCGGGTTGCGGCAGCCAGGACCTCAACGACCGTGCGCGCCAACGCGCCGAGCGGGTCCGCCAAGACGTCGAGCAGCGCGCGAGCGAGCTCGAAGGGCGGGCCAACGCCCTGAGCAAGGAGGTGCGCGCGCGGCGCAAGCGCATCGTCGCGCGGGTCGAGAAGGTGCTCGGCGACCTCCAGCAGATCATCCCCGAGGCGCCCGTCACGCGGCCCGAGGTCCAGCGCCGCGCGGGCGAGCAGGACGTCGAGCAGTTCCTCACCGGGGTGGTCAAGGACGTCGACGCCTACTGGACGCGCACGCTGAGGGCGGCGGGCCGGCCCGAGCCGCGCGTGAGCTACTCCTTCGTCGAGGAGGGCGGGCAGGAGCGCACGGGCTGCGGGGCGGTCGCCGACGATCGCGCCGCGTTCTACTGCCCGACCGACGACACGCTGTACATCGCTCAGAAGTTCGCCGCCGACCTCTACGACGGTGTCGCGGAGGGGCTGCCGGGCGGCGGCCGCGGCCAGGCCGCGGGCAGCTTCGGCGTGGCCTACGTCGTCGCGCACGAGTACGCGCACAACCTGCAGAACGAGCTCGGCGTCTTTCGCATCGGCCGGTCGAACTCCGCCAAGCCCTTCGAGCTGCAGGCCGACTGCCTGGCCGGCAGCTGGGGCAACTCGGCCTTCGCCCAGGGCGGGCTCACCGAGCGCGACATCCGCCAGGCGATCGCCACGGTGCAGTCCGTCGGCGACTTCGACGTGGACAACGAGCAGCACCACGGCACCCCGGACGAGCGCCGCGACGCGTGGCTGGCCGGATTTCGCACCGGCGACCCGTCGGCCTGCACGCGCTTCGTGCCCGCGGTGTAGCTCGGCGCTCGGACTCGCGCCCGCTCAGCGGGCGCAGATTCGAACAGCGCGGCCTCAGACCCGCGTAAGCTCGAGCTCGCGCTCGGGAGCCGGCGCGGCGGGCTGGGCGCCGACGAGCTTGGCCTCCTGGCGCTCCGGGGCGATGCGCACGACGTTCCAGGCGAGGCCCAAGCGCTCGAGGCCGCCGATGAACGCGGCCGACGGGTCGACCTCGTACCACTTCAGGCCGTGCTCGGCCGAGCGCGGGAACGCGTGGTGGTTGTGGTGCCAGGACTCGCCGAGCGAGGGAATCGCGAGCCAGGCGACGTTCGTGGACTTGTCCTCGACGTCGAAGCGGCGCGTGCCGAAGAAGTGGCAGATCGAGTTGACCGACCAGGTCACGTGGTGGACCAGGAAGATCCGCACGAGACCGCCCCAGATGTAGCCGCGGACGGCGCCCTCGAGCGTGAAGCCGTGCAGCGCGTAGCCCAGCAGGGTCGGGATCAGCAGCGACACGAGCACGAGGTACGGGAAGCGCTTGCCGATGAAGCGCATCTTCGGGTCCTCGTAGAGGTCCTTCGCGTAGCGCTTCCAGTCGGCCTGGCCCTGCGTCTCGGTCAGCCAGCCCGTGTGGGCGTGCCACAGGCCGCGCATCCCCGAGCCGTGGCCGACGTGCGGGGAGTGCGGATCGCCCTCCTGGTCGGTGTGCGCGTGGTGCTTACGGTGGTCGGCGACCCAGTCCAGGACGGACCCCTGGACGGAGAGCGAGCCGGCGACGGCCATCGTGTACCCCAGCCACGGCTTCGTCTGGAAGGAGCGGTGGGTCAGCAGGCGGTGGAAGCCGACCGTGATCCCGCCCGCGGTGACCAGGTACATCGCCGCGAAGATCGCGAGGTCGGTCCCGTCGACCCAGGAGCTCCAGAGCAGGACGATCGCGAGGAGGATCCCAACGAAGGGGACGATCACCCCGGCGAGGTTGGCGTAGCGTTCGGCGCGCGTCATGGGTTAGAGGATGGCAGCGACGTTCCGTGTCTGCTTGTGGCTTCGCGGGCGTCTACAAGGGCGAATATTGGAGCTTGCGTATGAGAAGGGCAATGGGTCGGCGAGCGATCTCGGGCGGGCGGCCCGTCCTGGTCGGCGCGAGCCGCAGACGCCTGCACGCCGGGGTGCGCGTAGGGCTCACGCAGCGGCCCGCTGCGACCGATAGGCCCTCGTGATGCTCCGTGTGCCCAAGCCGCCCCGCTCCCACGGGACCCAGTCGAGCGCGGGTGCCGGCTTCGACGTCCCACTGAGGGCGCAGGCGCTCGCTGGGCTGTTCACGGCGGGTGGCACCCTGGCCCTGCTCCGCGTGCTGCTGCCGCATGCGGCGCGTAGCGACGAGCTGGCGGTCATCGGCATCGTCGCGATCGCCTACGTCGTCGCCGCGTGCCTGATGCGGTGGGCGCGAAGCGTGCCGGGTTGGCTGCTGCCGGTCGCGCTCGCGTGGGGAACCACCCTGATCACCGCGGTGGCGTACTTCACCGCGGAGCGCCCGAGCCCGTTGATCTGGTTCTACGTGTGGATCGCCCTGTACTCGGCGTACTTCTTCACCCGCAGGCAGGTGGGCGTCCAGATGGCCTACGTCGGCTTGGCCTACGGCGTGCTGCTGTCCGTGCAGCCGCCGACGGGATCGTTGGGCTGGTGGGTCGTCGGCGTGGGGACGCTGCTGGTCGCGGCGGCGTTGATCTGGACGATGCGCGTGCGCGCCGAGTCGCTGATTGCACGGCTCGACGACGCCGCACGCACCGATCCGCTCACCGGCCTGCGCAACCGGCGCGGGTTTCGCGACCAGCTCGACCTCGAGCTCGAGCGTGCACGACGCGGCGAATCGAACCTGAGCGTGCTGGTCGGGGACGTCGACCACTTCAAGGACGTCAACGACCGCTTGGGCCACCAGGCGGGAGACGTGGCCCTGCAGCGCGTCGCGCGGATCCTCGCGTCGACCAAGCGCCGCATGGACGTCGCCTTCCGGGTCGGCGGCGAGGAGTTCGCCGTGCTCATGCCCGGCACCGGCCAGGACGGCGCGCTCAAGGCTGCCGAGCGGCTGCGGTGCGCGCTGCTCGAGGAGTTCGCCGAGGACGCCGTACCGCTTTCGATCAGCTTCGGCGTCGCGACGTTCCGTGACCACGGCGAGACGTCGGCCTCGCTGCTGCACGCCGCAGACGACGCGCTCTACGAGGCCAAGGAGAGCGGCCGCAACCGCAGCGTCGTCTTCAGCCACGAGCTCGAGGCCGTGGCACGCCGAGGTGCGCGGAAGGGTGACGTCGAAGGCGACCGCTTCCTCGCGGTCATGCTCGATCTCGCCGGAACCGTCGACCTGCGATTCAGTGGCAGCGCCCGCCACTCGGAGACCGTCGGGCGCTACGCGGAGATGACCGCCCGCGAGCTGGGCCTCCCCGAGCAGCGCATCGGACGGGTGCGCCTCGCGGGCCTGCTCCACGACATCGGCAAGGTGGGCGTGTCCGACGCGATCCTCAACAAGCCCGGCTCGCTGACCGCGGAGGAGTTCGACGTACTCCGGGCGCACCCGGCCGTCGGCGCCCAGTTCCTCGAGCACCCGAGCCTGGCCGACGTCCGCCGGTGGGTGGCCACCCATCACGAGCGGCCGGACGGCCGGGGCTACCCCGACGGGCTCTCGGGTCCCGGAATCGAGATCGAGGCCCGGATCCTCGCGGTCGCCGACGCCTACGAGGCCATGACCAGCGACCGTGCCTATCGCGCGTCGATCGGCCACGCGGCCGCGCGTGCGGAGGTCGAGCGCTGTGCAGGCAGCCAGTTCGACCCCGAAGTGGTTCACGCCCTGCTCGCCGTGCTCGAACGCGGCGCAGATCGCGCCGAGGCGGCGTCGGGCGTGGCCTGAGCACCGTGCGCCTCACGGCGCCAAGACGACGGAAGGCGCCCACTTGGGCGCCCTCCGCGTCGGGTCGGGTTGGTGCTGAGCCGCTCGCTTTCAGCCGCAGCCAGTGTTGTTGCCGCAGCTCGGGCACGTGTAGCACGAGCCCGTGCGCTGCATCATGCCGCCGCACTGGCCGCAGGCCGGGCCGAGCTCGAGGGCGTTGAAGCCCTTGCGCGGCGTGGAGAGCGCCGTCGGGGCCGCGTCTGTCGCGTTGGTCGCCCGCGCCGTCGGCGCCGCGGCCGAGGCGGGCGTCGGGGCCACCACGATCGCGGCCGGCGCGCCGGTGTCCGACGCGGAGGGCAAGCCGGTGTCCTGCGCCTCCTTGCGGCGGCGCACCTCCGGGGTGAGGATGCCGAGCTCCTCCTGGGCGTCCGCGTCGAGGAAGCGCGAGGCCAGCCAGCGCATGATGTAGTCCGGCATCGACTTCGCGAACGGGATCTCCGCGTTCTGGGTGATCCCCTCCGGCTCGAAGCGCATGTAGGCGAACTTCTGCACGAGCGTCTCGAGCGGCACGCCGTACTGCAGCGCGATGGAGATCGCCGTGGCGAAGGAGTTCATCATCCCGCGCATCGTCGATCCCTCCTTGCCGATGTCGGTGAGGAAGATCTCGCCGGCGGTGCCGTCCTCGTACTTCCCGGCGGTGATGTAGCCCTCGTGGCCGCCGATCGAGAACTTGTGCGTGATCGACTGGCGCTCGCGGGGCATGCGCCGCCGCTCGGCCACCGGGCTCACCGTGAGCGCCGGCGCGACGGGCGCCGCCGCGGCGACCGTCGCCGCCTGGGCCGTCGCCTCGGCGACGGCCATCGCGACGCGCGCCTCGACCTCGTCGGGAGTCAGCAGGCCCGCGCTCGCCGCCAGCTCGGCGACGTCGACGATCGCCTCGACGGCCGCGGTGTTCCCGAGCACCTGCGTGTTCTTCGAGCCGTCGCGGTAGATCGCCAGCGCCTTGACGCCCAGGCGCCAGGCCTGCCCGTAGGCGTCGGCGATGTCGTCCACCGTCGACTCGCCCGGCATGTTGACCGTCTTGGAGATCGCCCCGGAGAGGAACGGCTGGACGGCGCCCATCATCGTGATGTGGCCCATGTAGGCGATCGCGTTCTCGCCGACGGCCACGTCGAAGACCGGCATGTGCTCGGCCTTGAGGCTCGGGGCGCCGGTCATCGAGTTGTGCTCGGCGACGTGCGCCTCGATCTGCTCGATCTGCTCCGGGGCGTAGCCCAGCGTCTTGAGCGCGAGCGGCACCGTCCGGTTGGCGATCGTCATCGTCCCGCCGCCGACGAGCGTCTTGTACTTCACCAGCGAGAAGTCCGGCTCGACGCCTGTGGTGTCGCAGTCCATCAAGAACGAGATCGTTCCGGTCGGTGCGAGCACCGTCGCCTGCGCGTTGCGGTAGCCGTAGAGCTCGCCGGAGGAGACGGCCTCATCCCAGACCGTGCGCGAGGCCTCCAGCAGGCCGACGTCCGTGCAGTCGGCGTCGGGGATCGCGTAGGACGCATCGCGGTGCATGCGCATCACGCCGTTGTGGGCGTCGCGGTTCTCCGCGTAGCGCTCGTAGGGCCCGATCGCGGCGGCGACCTTCGACGACTGCAGGTAGGCGCGCCCCGTCATCAGCGACGTGATGGCCGCAGCGGCGCCGCGGCCCGCGTCTGAGTCGTAGGCCAGGCCGTTGGCCATCAGGAAGGCGCCGAGGTTCGCATAGCCCAGGCCGAGCTGGCGGAACGCGCGGGCGTTGACGCCGATCTCCTCCGTGGGGTAGCTCGAGGGCCCGACGATGATCTCCTGCGCGAGGAGCATGATGTCCACCGCGTGCTCGAACGTCCGCACGTCGAAGCTGCCGTCGGCCTTGCGGAACTTCATCAGGTTGAGCGACGACAGGTTGCACGCGGAGTCGTCCACGTGCATGTATTCGCTACAGGGATTGGATGCGTTGATGCGGCCCGAGTTCGGCGAGGTGTGCCAGCGGTTGATGACCGTGTCGTACTGCACGCCCGGGTCGGCGCACTGCCATGCGGCGTCGGCGATCTCGCGCATCAGCTCGCGGGCGTCGAGCACCTCGCCGATCGGCTCACCCGTGGCCCTAGAGGTCGTGCGCCACTCGTCGCCGTTCTCCACGGCGCGCATGAAGTCGTCGGTGAGGCGGACCGAGTTGTTCGCGTTCTGGTACTGGATCGACTTCATGCCGTCGCCGTCGAGCGACATGTCGAAGCCGGCCCGGGCCAGCGCGCGGGCCTTGTCCTCCTCCTTGGCCTTGCACCAGATGAACTCGCGGATGTCCGGGTGGTCGACGTCGAGCACGACCATCTTCGCGGCCCGCCGCGTCTTGCCGCCCGACTTGATCGTGCCGGCCCAGGAGTCGGCGCCGCGCATGAAGGAGACCGGCCCGGACGCGGTGCCGCCCTTGCTCAGCGTCTCCGTCGAGCCGCGGATGTTCGAGAGGTTGATTCCCGAGCCCGACCCGCCGCGGAAGATGCGCCCCTCACGCGTGTTCCAGTCGAGGATCGAGTCCATCGTGTCCTCGACGGAGAGGATGAAGCAGGCTGAGCACTGCGGGGTCTCCTCGAAGCCCACGTTGAACCAGACGGGCGAGTTGAACGCCGCCATCTGGTGCAGCAGCACGTAGGTGAGCTCGGCCTCGAAGGCGTCGCCGTCCTCGGCGGAGGCGAAGTAGCCGCGCTGGCGGCCCCAGTCGGCGATCGTGCCCGAGACGCGACCGATCATCTGCTTGACCGAGCGCTCGCGCGTGGGGGAGTCGAGCTTTCCGCGGAAGTACTTCTGCGCGACGATGTTCGTCGCGTTCTGCGACCACGTGGCGGGGAACTCCACCCCCTCCTGCTCGAAGGAGACGCTGCCGCCGAAGCCGATGCGCGCGTCGCGCGTCTCCCACTCGACCGAGTCGAACGGGTGGACCCCCGGGCTGGTGAAGTAGCGCGGGACCGCGAGGGCCTCTGCGGCGTTCACGTCATGGGCGGTGGTCTGTGGGGCGCCTTGCATGCGGGCGGTCTCCTCTGCGCGTTCGCGGCGCGCGGTGCGAGTCATCGGGCGGGGTCGATGAAGATCACAGACCGGGCAGACGGAACGGGGTGGGAGTCCCGGATTTTACGAGCTTCGGACCCACGATCCGCCGGCGAGGCGGTTCTCGCTCTCAGCGCAGGAACGTCATGCGCACGACGGTGCCGCCGTCAGGGCCTGCGTCCAGGGCGAGCTCGTCACAGGAGTTCGCGATGAGCGCCAGGCCGAGGCCCATCCCGGGGGAGTCGGTTCGGGCGCGCAGCCCCGTACCCTCGTCGGAGACCGTGATGCGGCAGGCGTCGTCGTCGGCCTCGGCGATGAGCACGAGCTCCTGCGACTCCTCCTCGTCGGGGGAGTGCGCGTGGAGCACCACGTTCGAGAGCGCCTCGGAGACCGACAGGCGGACGCGCCAGAGGGTGTGCTCGTCGCAGCCGATCTCCTCCGCGAACTGGGCCGCGGCACGCCGACCGATCCCGACGCTCGCGGCGCACACGGGCAGCTGCAGAGCGAGCCGGTCGTGGCGGAGGGCGGCGTCACGCATGGGTGAAGGCGTACCCCGGACGCACCGCTTCACACGCTTTGGTGGCAGATCGCACCGCGCGCGACCCCACGCGCTCAGGAGCGAGGATCCGCGTCGCGCGCGACCTGCGCCCCGACGGACTTCTTCTCCACGACGCTGTAGCGCTCGCGGCGCTCCACGACGTCCTCGGTCTCGATGATCTCGTGGCCGTCGACCAGGAAGAAGTGCGTGGCGCTCACGCGCACCGCTTCGTACTCCGGCAGCGTCAGCTCCACGAGCTGGTTGCACCCGAGGACGCCGCATTCGCAGCGGAAGGGAAAGAGCTTCCTGGCGTCGGCGAGCGTCTTGCCCGCTCGGAGCGCCTCGTTGACGCTGCGGAACGCTGCCTCGTTGCCGCCGATCCGGCGCATCAGCTTGTCGTCCATGGACGACGTGACCCTACCGTCCGAGGCGCACCCAGTCGGTGAACTCCGCCCACGAGGCGGAGGCGCGCCAGCCCGCCTCGGCGGTGGCGTGGCGGCCCGCCGCCATCCACGGAGGGTCGAAGGCGATGAAGCGCGCGAGCGCCCAGAGCAGCGCGAGCAGCAGGCCGAGGCCGAACACCAGCGCGAGCAGCACGAGCGGGAACGGCGCGTCGTCGGCGGAGGTGGCGTTCGCGCTGCGGCCCGCGGCGGCGGCGACGGCGCCGCCGGTCGCGGCGGCGGCTGCGACCTCGGGAGCCGGTGCGGGGGTCGTCGCCGGCGCCGCGCCCGCAGTTCCCGTGGCGCCTGCGGGCGGTGCGGCGGGGGCGGCGGCGCCGGGCCGCGACGCGCCGGGAGCACTCGCGGCGGGTGAGCCACCGGCGGTGGCGGGCGCCGAGCCGCCGGCGCCATCCTTCGTCCCTGCGGCGCCGCCTCGCTTCTCGCAGTCGCCGCCGGCCCGCTGGCGCAGCGCCGCGTCGAGCGCGTCGGGGAAGTCCGGGGCGTAGGTGTCGACGTCCGGCGGCACGCCTGCCTTGGCCGACGCGAGCTTCTTGGCGGTGAACTTGCAGCCGTCGACGGTTCCCGCGGCCTGGTAGGCCTTGTAGACGTCGAGGTAGTCCTCGCTGGATCCCGCCAGCGCCCGGCCGGGCACGAGCAGCGCCAAGGCGAGCAGCAGCAGGGAGAGGGTGCGCAGACGCCGCATCGAGGCAGGATGCTAGCGTCGAAGCCTCGGATCCATGGCCGCTTCGACCCGTGCACCGGCGGCCGCGGAGCGGCTTCCGGCTCCTTCTCGCCCTCGAGTCGGCGCCGGATTGCCCGGGCATCCGGCGCTGCTGGCCCTCGCGCTCGCACTCGCGGCCACCTACGCCGCCTTCGCCTCGGGCGCGACGCGCTACCCGCAGGAGACCCGGCTCGAGCTCCTGCTCGTCCTCACCGCCCTCGGTGCCGGGCTCAGCTGGGCGGTGGGCGGCGGCATCCGCTGGCGCGTGAGCCGCCCGGCCGCCGTCGGGCTCGGGCTGCTCGTCGCGCTCGCGGCATGGTCGGCGCTCAGCCTGCTGTGGAGCGTCACTCCCGACCGCACCTGGCTCGAAGCCAACAGGACGATCGCCTACGCGCTCGTGGTGGCGCTCGCGCTCGCCGTGGGGGCGAGCGACGCGCGGGCGCTCGAGCGCGTGCCGCTGCTCCTGCTGGCCAGCGCGGCGCTCGTCGCGCTCTTCGCCTTCGCGACCAAGGCGATCCCCGGGCTCGGCGTTCCCGGGCTCTTCGACCTCGACCGGTCCGGCGGGCTGGGGCGGCTGCGGGCACCGCTCGGGTACTGGAACGCCCTGGCGCTCGTGTGCGCCGTCAGCCTGCCGACCGCCGTGCGCCTCGCCTGCGACATGCGGCGCCGCCGCCGCGGGCGCGCGCTGGCGCTGGCGGCCGGGCTCCTGCTCGTGTGCGTCATCGGGCTGACGTACTCGCGTGGCGGGCTGCTGGCCGTCGCCACGGGAGCGGTGGTCCTCACGGCACTCGGGAGCGCGCGGCTGCGAGGGCTGGTGGTGCTCGCCGGTCTCGTGGTCGCGGCTGCTCCCGTGCTCGCCGTCGCCTTCAACCTCGCGGGGGTCTCGGGCAACGGCGTCCCCCTGGCCACCCGTTCCGGCGACGGCCGCGTGCTGCTGCTCACCTTCGTCGTCTGCATCGGCCTGCTTCTGGCGGCTGCACTCGGCTTCTGGCGCCTCGAGCGCCGCGTGCAGTGGACGGCCGGCCGCACCCGGACGCTCTTCCGCGTCGCCGCGACGCTCGCCGCGTTCGCGCTGCTGCTCGCGGTCGCCGGCCTCGCGGTCTCCGACCGCGGCCTGCCCGGAGCGGTCTCCGATCGGGTCAGCTCCTTCACCGAGCCCAGCCGCGACGACCAGTTCGATCCGCGCCGCCTGGTCACGACGACCTCCGGTAACCGCTGGGTGTGGTGGAAGGAGGCCGTCGGGGCGTGGTCGGATCGGCCCGTCGGCGGCTGGGGCGCGGGCTCCTTCCGGGCCACCCACCTCCGCTACCGCGTCGACGAGCTCTCGGTCACCCAGGCGCATTCCGTGCCCCTGCAGCACCTCGCCGAGACGGGGCTGGTCGGGCTGGGGCTGTTCGCGGGCGCGTTCGCTGCGCTCGGCTTCGCGGCCTGGGCACGGGTCCGTGCGCTTTCGGGCGGCCGGGAGCGTGACCTGGCGGTGGCTGCCCTCGCAGGCGTCGCGGCGTGGGGGGTACACGGGCTCTACGACTGGGACTGGAACATCCCGGGCGCGATGCTGCCGGCGCTCGTGCTGCTCGGGGTGCTGGCCGCTACGCCGGACGCGGAGCGGCGCGTGCGCGGGACGGGCTCCCCGGCGCTCGCGCTGGTGGTCGGGGCGGTCGTGCTCTGCCTGGTCGCGGCCTCCGCGGTGCTGCCCGCGTGGGCGGACGGGAAGGCCTCCGACGCGCAGGTCGCCGTGCGCGCCGGCTCCGACGAGGCGGCGCTGCGCGATGCGGCGGCCGAGGCGGACCTCGCCGCCCGCCTGGATCCGCTGGCCCTGCGCCCGCTGCTGGCCTCCTCGGCCATCGCGCGCCGCCGCGGGCGGCTCCTGGAGGCGCGCGGCTTCCTGCTCGAGGCCGTCGCGCGCCAGCCCGAGTCGCCGGAGGCGTGGCTCGCCCTGGCAGGTTCGGCGTTCGAGCTGGCCGACCGCGTGGGCTTCGAGCGCGCGGCGCTGCGAGCGCTCGAGCTCGACCCTCGCTCACCGCGCGCGCGGCAGCTCGCCCTGGCGGCGATCGCCTACCGGTCCCCGCCGGGCGCGTCGGCGACGGCGGTCGGGACGCCGCTGACCCCGGCACCGGTGCAGGCGCCCGCGCTGCCGGTGGCGCCGGCGCCGGCAGCGCCCGCGGACGCCGCCGGCGCGACGGGACCGACGGGCGCGACGGGAGCCACCGGCGGGTGACGTGCCGCCCTACGGGCTGACGGTGATCTCGAGCAGGCCCATGAGCAGCGCCACGCCGGCGCCGAGGGCCGCGAAGACGACGAGCAGCAGGAAGACGGCGTCGTGGGGGAGCATCCGCGAGCGTGCGCCGCGAGTCGCCGGTAGGCGCCTTGAGGGAGTGGCCGCGACGTGGCCGCCGTGGCGGCGTGGCGGCGCGGGTGCGGGGCGAAGGCCGACGGGGCGCTCGCGCTCGACGGCGGCCAGAGCGTCGGACCGCTCGCACTCGACGGCGGCCAGAGCGACGGAGCGCTCGCGCTCGACGGCGGCCAGAGCGTCGGAGCGCTCGAGCGTCAGCAACGCGAGCTGGGCCGCCGTGTCGGTCAGCTCGGCGCGTACGGCGTCGAGCTCCGCCGCGACCGCCCGCTCGGCGCGCGCACGTTCGCCGGTCTCCTGCTGCAGGCGACCAGCGCGCTCGGTGGCCTCCGCGGCGGCCACGCGCTGCTCGGCCAGCTCGACCGTGCGCGCGTGGGCGACGGCTTCGGCCTCGCGGCGACGGGCCGTGAGCTCCTCCGCGCGGGCAGCGAGCTCGCCGAGACGGCCCTCGGCCGTCGCGCGGGCGGCGGCCTCCGCCGTCAGCCGAACCTCCAGCCCACGAGACGCTTCGGCTCGGCCGGCCGCGAGCAGCTGCTCGAGCTCGGCGACGCGGCCCCGTGCGGCCTGCGCCTCCTCGGCGGCCGCGGTCGCGCGGGCGGTCGCGGCGTCGCGCTCGAGCTGCGCCCGGGCGGCCGTGGCGCGGTTGGCGTCGGCGCGCGCAGAGCGCTGCTCGGCTGCGTGGCGCGCCTCGACGGCCGCGGCCAGCACGGCCGCGACCTCCTGGGCGGCGCGCTCCGCTTCCGCGCGACCCGCGGCGAGGAGCGCGTGCGCCGCGCGCGCGTCGGCCTCGCGCTCCTCGGCCAGGCGCGCCAGCCGGGCCGCTTGGTCGTCGGCGGCGGCGCGGGCCGTGTCGAGCGCCGCCGCACGCTCGCGCTCCTGCGCAGTGGCAGCTTCGGCGCGCTTGCGCAACAGGCGCTCGTCGGCCAGCCGCGCCTCGAGACCCGCACGCGCCCGGTGGATCTCCTCGGCCGCCGCGACCACCGCCCGCTCGGCCTCCGCCCGGCGCTCCGCGTGCTCGCCGACCCGCTTCTCGAGCGCCGCGACGCGCTCGGCGAGCTCGTGCTGGGCGCCCTCACCGGCGCGGCGGACGCGGTCCTGCGCGGCGCGCTCGCCCTCCGCGTGCCCGTGTCGCTCCCCGCCACCGGGGCCCGCGGCGCGTCGGAGCGCCCCGGCGCCCAGGTCGCGTGCGGTCGGACGCGGCAGGTCAACCAGCCCGCGCGGCCCCGCGTCGAGCGCGAAGGCGAGGCGGACGCCCGTCAGCAACGCGGCGGGAGCGGAGAACGCGGCGCGCCACATGGGGCCCTCCGGGGCGGCGAGCGCAGTGGCGTCGTCGGGTCCGCGCAGCGCGGGCAGCCGATGCGTGCGGCGTCCGTCGTCGATGAGCAGGACCGGCGCCGAGAGCCGCTCGCGGCTCTCGGCGCGCCAGCGGCCAAAGACCCGCAGCAGGACCGTCTCCGGCGTGGCCGCGACGTGCTCGAACTGCTCGACCTCGAAGGTCACCGGGCGCGCGGTCATGGCGTGCAGGCCCTCACGGAGCGCAAGGGTAAGGGCACGCGCGGTCAGGCGGTGAGCGCTGCGGCGACCGCGTCGCGCGCGGCGGCGAGAACCGCGTGCGGTGCCGCAGAGGCGTCGAGCACGACGAAGCGGCCGGGCTCCGCGGCGGCCAGCGCGTCGTAGGCGCCGGCGACCGCGGCGAAGAATGCCTCGTGCTCGCGCTCCAGGCGGTCCGGGTCGGAGCGGGCGGACTGTCGGGCGCGGCCCGTGGCGGCATCGACGCGCAGCAGCAGCGTGCGGTCGGGCACCAGGCCGCCCGTGCCGAACGCGTTGAGGGTCCGGATCTCCTCCACGCCGAGCCCGCGCCCGCCACCCTGGTAGGCCAGGGACGAGTCCAGGAAGCGGTCGAGCAGCACGTCGCGGCCACCGTCGAGCAGCGGCCGGACCCTCTCCGCGACGAGCTGCGCGCGCGCCGCCGCGTACAGGAGCGCCTCCGCGCGCGGGTCGACGGCGAGCGCCGGGTCGGTCACCAGCGCCCGCACGCGCTCGGCCAGCGCGACGCCGCCGGGCTCGCGCAGCAGCGTCAGCTCGCCGAAGGCGGCGGCCAGGCCCGCTGCCAGCGTGGTCTTCCCCGAGCCGTCGAGCCCCTCGAGCGTGATGAGCCTCCCGGCGCGCAGCACCTCGCTAGCTTCCCAGGCGTGCCGGTCGCCGAGCTCCTTCCCGCCACCGCGGCGCACCCGCACGCGCGCGCGGTGCTGGGGTCAGCGCTCCCGCCCGAGGGCTCCCCCTCCCACGCCTACCTCTTCCACGGACCGGCCGGCGCGGGCAAGCGCGAGACCGCCCGCGCGTTCGCCGCCGCCCTGCTTGCCGAGGGTGCTGCGGACCCGCGCGACGCCGCGCGCCGCGCCACCGACGGCGTCCACCCCGACCTCACCTGGGTGCGCCCCAGCGGCGCCGCGGAGATGCTCGTGGCCGACATCGACGAGCCCGTGATCGCCGCCGCGACGCGCACCCCGTTCGAGTCCGCGCGGCGCGTGTTCGTCATCGAGCGCGCCGAGACGATGAACGACGCGACCGCCAACCGGATGCTCAAGACGCTCGAGGAGCCGCCGCCCTTCGCGCACCTGGTGCTGCTCTCCGACCGCCTCGGAGACGTGCTCCCGACGATCGTGTCGCGCTGCCAGCTCGTCCGCTTCGAGGCGCCGAGCGCCGCGGTGCTCGCGGAGCGCCTCGGGCGTCGGGGCGTCGGGCCGGCGGCCGCGGACGCCTGCGCGCGGCTCGGCTTGGGCGACGGGGAGCGGGCGCTGCAGCTCGCGCTCGGCGACGGCCCGGCGCTGCGCCACGGAGCGGAGGCCTACGCCCGCGCGTCGCTGCACGGGCGCACCGGGGAGCGGCCGTGGGTCGCGCTGCTCGCGCGCGCGGGCGACCGGGGAGCGGCAGCGGCGGCGGGAGTCGAGCAGCGCCTCGCGGAGAACCTGCCGTTCCTGCCGGCTAAGGAGCAGGGCCGTGCGAAGCGCGAGGCGGGGGAGGCCGCGAAGCGCTCGGGCCGCCGCGCGCGCACCGACGCGCTCGACCAGGCGCTGCAGCTCGTCGGCCTGTGGTTCCGCGACGTGGCGGTCGTCGCCGACGGCGCGCCGGAGCTCGCGCACGCCCGCGACCGTCTCGAGGCGCTCGAGGAGGACGCTGCGGCGCAGCGCGGCCCGCACGCGGCGCGTACGGCGGTCGCCTTCGTAGACGAGACGCGCGCCGCGCTGCGGATGGTCAACGCGACGGAGGAGCTCGCGCTCGAGGCGCTCGCCTACCGCCTGCAGCGCACGCTCAGCTGATCGCGCCCGTGCCGGCCAGCACGAGGACCAGCGCCCCGAGCGCGATCCGGTAGCCCACGAAGACCGAGATCGGGTGGTTGACCAGCAGCTTGAGCAGGAACGCGATCGACGCATAGCCCACGATGAACGCCAGCACGGTCGCAAGGGCGGTGGAGCCGACGCTCGCCCCGCCGCCCTCGCCGAGGTTGCGCAGCTCGAAGATCCCGGACAGCACCGCGGCCGGGATCGACAGCAGGAACGAGTAGCGCGCCGCGGCCGGCCGCTCGAGGCCGAGGAAGAGGCCCGCGGAGATCGTCGCCCCCGAGCGCGAGACGCCCGGGATCAGCGCGATGGCCTGCGCACAGCCGATGACGATGCCGTCGCGGCGGGTGAGCGACTCGAGCTCCCGTTCGCGGATGGCGTAGCGCTCGGCCGCGAGCATCACGAAGGAGAAGAGGATGAGTGCGCTGCCGATGAGGTACAGGCTACGCGCGCCCGACTCGATCGGGTTGTGCAGCACCAGGCCGACGATCGAGATCGGGATCGTGCCGAGCAGGATGTACCAGCCCATGCGGGCGTCGATCTCCGAGCGCCGCGAGCGGTCGCGCAGCGAGGCCAGCCACGCGGTGGCGATCCGCAGCAGGTCCGCGCGGAAGTACGCGAGCACCGCGGACATCGTGCCGAGCTGGGTGACGGCGGTGAACGCGGCGCCCGGATCCTCCCAGCCGAAGAACGCGGGGACGATGCGCAGGTGGCCGCTGCTCGAGACGGGCAGGAACTCCGTGAGCCCCTGGACGATCCCGAGGACGATGGCTTGGAGGGCGTTCATGAGCCGCGGACCCTACTCAAGCCAACCTGACCCGAGCCTGACTGCTTCAGGCCTCGGCGATCGGACCCAGCCGCGGGGTCAGGTCATAGGTGGAGAAGGCGCGAAACGCGTCGAAGCGAAGGTGCTGCGGGCCGTGGAAGTCGGCTGATCCCGTCGTCAGCAGGCCGCGCCGCTCGCAGTGGCCGGCGACCAGCCGCGTCTGCGCCTCGCTGTGGGTGACGTAGAAGCACTCCACGCCGTCGAGGCCCATCGCTGCGAAGCGGTCGACCGCGTCGAGCACGGCGGCGTCCTCGTCGAGGTCCCAGAACGGGTGCGCCCAGACGGCCAGGCCGCCCGCGTCATGGATCACGTCGATGGCCTCCTGCACGGTGGGCGTGGTGCGGCGGCGGTAGGCGGGAGCCCCCGGGATCAGGTAGGCCTCGAGCACCTTGCTGGAGTCGGTCAGTCCCTCCTCGCGCAACCGCTCGCGGTTGTCGGGGTGATCCCAGACGGCGCGCGCGAGGTGCGGGCGGCCCACGGGCGAGCCGTCGGCGGCGCGTGTGTCCACCGCGGCGCGATCGAGCGCCCAGCCGCACTGCTCGAGCGCCGTCAGCATCCGTCCGCCCCGCGCGTTGCGGTCCTCACGGAACTCCGTGAGGGCGGCTTGCAACGCCGGCGCGTGGTGGTCGAGGAGGTAGGCGCAGACGTGCAGATCCTCGTGGGTCTCGTCGAGCGCGGAGAGCTCGGCTCCCGCGACCACCCGTACGCCGTGCTCGATCCCGCTCGCCAGCGCCTCGTCGACGCCGTCGACGGCGTCGTGGTCGGTCAGCGCCAGGAGCTCGACGCCCGCAGCCGCCGCGGCGGCGACGACCCCGGCCGGCGGGAGCTCGCCGTCGGACCAGCGCGAGTGCGATTGAAGGTCGAAGGTCGGCGGCGTCACGGCTCCCGCATCGTACGGAGCGAACGGTCGTCAATCTCCTACCGGTCGGGTTGGTGATGCGTTAGGGTTGCCTAACCATGAGCGCTCCCGCCGCCGTCGACCCGCCTTCCGAGCCGCCCTGCAGCGAGAGGAAGTCGGTCTCTCGCAACGTGTTCTGGGTCGCCGGTCTGGCCGTCGTTGCCGGTCTGGTCTACCTGATGGCGACGTCGACCACGGGCCCGATCGACCCGACCGAGGTGAAGCAGAGCCACGGCACCGCCGTGTTCAACTCGTCGATCATCGTCTTCCGCGAGGGCCTCGAGGCGGTCCTGATCTTCGCCGCGGTCACCGCGAGCTTCATCGGCGGCAACCGCTCCCGGCGCCGCCCCGTCGTGCTCGGCGCCGCCTGCGCGTTCGGGGCCGCCGTCGCCACCTGGTTCGTCGCCCAGGCGATCCTCGGTGCGGCCAGCTCGCTCGGCCCCAAGCTCGAGGCGATCACGGGCTTCCTGGCGATCGTCGTGCTGCTGATCGTCCTCAACTGGTTCGTGCACAAGGTCTACTGGAGCCAGTGGATCGGCAAGCACCACCGCCAGCGCCGCAAGCTCCTGGCGAAGTCCGGCGCCGGCGCGGCCTTCGGCCTTGTCGCGCTGGGCTTCACGAGCGTCTACCGCGAGGGCTTCGAGGTCGTGCTCTTCCTGCAGACCCTGCAGCTCGAGGCCGGGACGAGCACCGTCCTGGAGGGCGTCGGCATCGGCCTGGCGGCCACCGCGATCGTGGGCCTCGCGGTCTTCTGGCTGCACCACAAGCTGCCCTACAAGAAGATGTTGATCCTCACGGGCGTCCTGGTCGGCGTCGTGCTGGTGGTCATGATCGGCGGCACCGCGCTGACGTTCTCAGAGCTCGGCTGGATCCCCCAGCACGAGCTGCCCTTCGCCATTCCGGGCTGGCTCGGCTCCTGGTTTGAGGTCTACGCCTACTACGAGACGATCGCCGCCCAGGTCCTGGCCGCCGCCTTCGTCATCGGCTCCTACTACCTGGCCGAGCACATGAAGGTGACCCGCCCGGTCAAGCGCGGCCTGCAGCCCGCAGTGCGCGCGACGGCCGCGCCGCCCGTGGCCGCCCCGGCCGCGCGCGGCGAGCGCGCCTTCGAACCTGTGCTGTGACCGCGCGCGGTGGGCTGCCGCCCAGACGACCCACCGCGCTACCCTTCTGCGCCCCCGCCGTCGTAGCTCAGCTGGTAGAGCACTTCACTCGTAATGAAGGGGTCAGCGGTTCGAATCCGCTCGACGGCTTCACGGACAGCCCTGCTGAGCGGCGGGGACTTGGACCGCGGTCCGCGCGAAGCTCGGCCGCAGCGAGGTCGTTCGCCTCGTCCTCAGCGCGCCCTGAGCGGGCGCTTCGTCTAGCGCCGCGAACCCGACGAAGGCTGCAACTGCGTCGGCGATCACCTCGTTGTCCGGGCGCTCCCGCCCGACGATACGGTGGCTGGTATGGCCGTTGTGGCCGCCCTCCGTCAGGAGGGGCGCGCTTCGCCGTACTGCGCGTCGGTGACGTGCTCACCCCAGGTCACCGGGGAGCCGGTCTCGTCGTGCTGCTGCAGCGCAAGGTGAACCATGAAGCGCTCCGGGGTCGCGCCGTGCCAGTGGTTCTCGCCCGGCTCGAAGAAGACGCGGTCGCCGGGGCGGATCGTCTCGATCGCGCCGCCCTCGCGCTGGCAGAGACCGACGCCCTCGGTGAGGTAGATCGTCTGGCCGTGCGGGTGGGTGTGCCAGGCCGTCCGCGCTCCGGGGGTGAAGTGCACGAGCGCGGCGGCGGACGTCGACGTCGCCTCTGGGGCGGCGACGGCGTCGATGTAGACGTCGCCGGTGAACCATTCGGCCGGTCCCTTCTGCGTGGCGGTGGTGCTGCGGGTGATCTTCACGTCGTGCTCCTCTTGTGGGTTGTCGTGTGGTCTGGCCGCCGTCGACGACCATCGCGTGGCCGACGGTGAAGGCGGCTTCGTCGAAGCGCAGCCAGAGGACGGCGCTCCTCGGCTCGCCGCGTGCGACCGATGGGCTCTTGGTCAATGACGGCGGCGCGGCCCTCGTCGGTGCCGCCGGTGAAGCGGCTCATCATCTCCGTATCGATGATCCCGGGACAGATGGCGTTGATGCGGATCCCCCGAGCGGCGTAGTCGAGGGCGGCGGCCTTCGTCAGGCCGATTAGGCCGTGCTCGAGCATGGCCGCGACCTCGTGCTTCATCGCGAGGAAGGCTCCGCGGAGGTCTACGGCCGCGAGGCGGTCCCACTCGGCGTCGGCGAGCTCGTGCAGCGGCTTGACGGACTGCTCGATGGCCCACGGTGGTCAGCGAGCTCCGACTCGGATCCGTCGGCCCGGGCGGAGGCATCCTCCGCTTACTACCTTCAACGCCATGCCCGAAGCCGGCGGCCCCGCCCGCGAACCGAACCGCTGGGCCATCCTCGCCCTCCTGGGCGTTGCCCAGCTGATGGTCGTCCTCGACTCGACCATCGTGAACATCGCGCTGCCGTCGGCCCAGCGAGACCTCGGCTTCTCGACCGGGAACCGCCAGTGGATCGTCACGGCCTACGCGCTGGCCTTCGGCAGCCTCCTGCTCATCGGCGGCAAGCTCGGCGACCTGTTCGGGCGCAAGTGGACCTTCATCGGGGGCCTGATCGGGTTCTCCGTCGCCTCCGTCCTCGGTGGACTCGCCCCGTCCTTCGGCGTCCTCGTCTCCGCTCGCGCCCTGCAAGGCGTCTTCGGTGCGCTGCTGGCGCCGTCCGCGCTCTCGCTGCTCACCGTCACGTTCGCCGACTCCCCGGAGCGGCCGAAGGCCTTCGGCATCTTCGCCGCCGTCGCGACAGCCGGCGCATCGGTCGGGCTGCTTCTCGGTGGAGCGCTCACCGACGCGCTCTCTTGGCGCTGGTGTCTCTACGTCAACCTGCTCATCGCGATCCCCGCGGCCCTCGTCGCGCTGAAGCTGCTCGTCAACGAGCGCCAGCCGGAGCGCCCGCGCATCGACGTCGTCGGCGTCGGACTCGCCTGCACCGGCCTGTTCGCGATCGTCTTCGGCTTCTCCAGGGCCGAGACGCAGTCTTGGGCAGCGACGGCGACCGTGGTGTCGCTGGCCGCCGGGGTCGTGCTGCTCGTCGCCTTCGTCCTCAGTCAGCGCCGCGTCGCGCACCCGCTTTTGCCGCTGCACATCGTCTGGGACCGAGCCCGCGGAGGCGCCTTCGCCTCGATCATGATCGCGGGCGGCAGCATCTTCGCCGTCTTCCTCTTCCTGACGTTCTTCATGCAGCAGAACCTGGGCTACTCGCCCTTGCGGACCGGCGTCGGCTTCCTGCCGATGACGCTCATGATCTTCCTCGTGGCACCGACGGTGCAGACGAAGGTCCTCCCGCGCGTCGGCCCGCGGCCCATCGTGCTCACGGGCATGACCCTCGGCGCGCTGTCGATGCTGCTGTTCTTCTCGCAGCTGACGCCGACCTCCACCTACGCCAGCGACGTCCTTCCCGGACTGCTGATGATCGGCGTCGGGATGCCCTGCATCTTCGCGCCGTCGTTCGCGACCGCGACGCTCGGGGTCGCCCGCTACGAGGCCGGAGTCGCGTCGGCGATGGTCAACACCTGCCAGCAGGTCGGCGGGGCGGTCGGCACCGCGGTGCTCTCGACCATCTTCGCGAACTCCGCTTCGAGCTATCAGTCAAGCCACGCGCGGACGTCCGACCTAGCTTCCGCCGCCGAGGTGCACGGCTACACCACGGCGTTCTACTGCGCCGCGGTGCTCTTCGCGATCGGGCTGCTCGTCGCCGCCGTCGTGCTGCCACGCAAGGTCCCACCCAAGCAGCCGATGGCGGCACAACCCGCGGTGGAGATGGCCTGAGCGACCCACCATCACAGGGTCCTGACGGCGTCGCACCGCGAAGACGACGAGACCGGAGCTTTGGACGGAGGCTGTCGGTTGCGGGTTCATTCCGAGTGCGTCGCCGAACGATCGTTCGCTCGGTTCACACACCAGAAGCGCGGAAGGACAGTAAGTCCGCAGGTCCACGCTTCCGGTCATCGTCCGTTGCGACAGTCGCGGCGGGGCTCCTAGAGCTCGAGCAGGTCCTGGGACTGAAGCCCAGGACGGCAAGCAGCAGCCGCCGGTAAAGTCGAACATCCGCCACGCCCCATTTGACGGGTTCCTCAGCAACGACGGAGCGCGTCGGGGGCGGCTCGAGCACGACGACGCGCATGACGGCCATCGCCGCCTCCTGCAGCAGGAGCGAGCGGGTCGACGAGCCCCGAGGCGCTCACGGCGGCGAAGGCGTCGCCGCCCCGGACACGTCGGTGTGGTGGGTGTCATCGCGGCCTCGCATCTCGGCGCAGCGCGCCGAGACGTAGCTGCCCAGCGGGCCGTCCGGGTCAATGACGCCGTCGGCGACCGACTGCTCAAGCCGGTCGAGCGTGTCAGCGGCCACCTCGCGCGTCCGGCGAGCCGAGTGCCGCCACTCGCGCGCCTCCTCGGCGAGGTCGTCGATGGTGATTTGCGTCATGGCGCTCTTGCCGGCGATATGCATCGACAGCGTCTTGCGCAGCTTCGGCCACAGTGCCGTCGGGACGGTGTCGTAGAGCGGCGCGAGCTCGACGGACGTCAGATCGGGGTGCAGAAGCGCGAGATTCTTGGCGTGCGCATCGGCGTTGCCGATGGCCACGGTGAACGTCGCGGCGGCGACCAGCCGGTCCAGCTGGCCGGACCGGTCGGCCGCGTAGGTCTCGAGCAGTCGCGCCGCGTCCTTGAACCCCGGGCCCCCGCCGAACTCGTACTTGCCTCTGCCGCCCGGGCCGAGGTGCGAGACGCCGAGCGCCTGGCAGAGGTCTTCCTGATGGACGCGCCGGACCTGCCCGGTGTCGTCGGTCCGGCGGTCGAAGCGCTCAACGACCAGGCAGTCGACAGGCCCGATCTTGATGAGCTCGTGGTCGCGCTCGGTGAGGCCGAGCGCCCGGGCCAGCTTGAGGCCCTCGGCCTGCGCGGCGACCAAGCCGGGCCGCAGGCGGTCGTCGACCTTGAGGATGTGGGTTGACGGCCGGCCGCGCGTCGGGCGCGCCCACGCTCCGTCGGTAGTACGGACGAGCAGCAGCTTTTCCTGCAGGCCGGCCAGCGAGAGCTCGCTGTCGTCGTGGACGCCGAGCGGGTGAGTACCGAGCTCGTCGACGGCCTGCTCGAGCCCGTCGGGGCCGTATGCGTCTAAGTCGTAGCGGTCGGGATCGGGAGGCTGGTCGGCGAAGACCAGCGCGCCGGCGATGTCGCGGCCGTAGCGCTCAAGCAGGTCGAAGACGTTGTTGGTTGTCACGCTGGCGCGCATGGCCAGCATCTGCAGGGCGTGCCCCTCGGGCAGCAGCCCGGCGAGGAAGGCGGTGGCGTCCCGGGGCCGATCGTCCAGCGGTAGCGAGCAGGACACGAGCGGGCTGTTGCGCGGGAACCGCTCAAGCGCCTGCTCGGTATAGCGGAGCATCAGCTTGTTCCAGCGGCGCTCCTCGACGTCGGCAACGTGCGCCCCATCGATCCACACGCCGAGCGTGCGAAGGCGCCTAGGCATCGCGCTCGTCGAGAGTGACCAGCACCGTCGCTCCGCTCTGCCGCAGGGCGCGCAGAACTCGCACGATCACCAGCGGGGAGGCCGCGCCGCTCTCCAGCTTGGCCAGGTAGCTGCGGTACACGCCGATGTCCTCCGCGAGCGCGGCCTGCTTGATCCCGCGAGCCTTCCGGACGCCGGCCAGCGCACGCCCGAGGTCCTCCGGAGACCGCACGACCCACGTCTTTGCTGCTCGTCCGCTTGTCGGCATAAGCGGACAATAGCTCCTGCGCGGTCGACTGTCGACTTATTCGGACACACTCTCCCTTGGGAGACTCTGTCAGGATAAGTCGACGCAGGCTCCCTCGCGGGCCTGTGTCGAGATAAGTCGACACCACCCGAAGATCGCACCGGAGCCGCCTCGAGCGCCTCAGTCGACTGCGACGGCGGCGGCGATCCCTTCGGCGATCACGTCGATCAAGTTGCGCGCAGTCTCGAAGCCCGGAAGGTCCGGAAGTATTCCGCTGTACTCGGCCACTTCGCCAAAGGTCACGCCATGCAGCACCGGGATCAGCGTCTCCTTGTGCAGTAGCGCGCCGAGCTCGCCTTCCGTCCAGAAGCGGCCCGCAAGGTACGCCGGAGTGAGGAGCGCAATGCCGATGCGGGCGCGCTGCGGGCCCCTGTCCATCTGCCCCGCCCGGCACGACCACCCGCCGACCTTCGGGATGAACCCACAGCTCGTGCGAACCCTGCATCCGCTGCGGCTGCCGTCCAGCGTCGCGCAGCGCAGCTGCTCCTCGACGATCCGCGCGTCCCGCTCCGCAGTCGTGGCGAATCCTCGGTCATCGGCACGGGACGAGAGCTCACGCGCGCTCAGGCCCTTGGGCGCGCCGAGCGCGGCGTACTGTGAGCGCGTGGCAAGGGGCGACAGCGCGCAGCTCTCGATGGCGTCCTCCGACCGCGCCGCGCGCCGCGGCGTCGTCCGCGACGCCTTGGCGATCGGGCTCACCAGCGGGGCGTACGCCGTCTCCTTCGGCGCGCTCGGCGTGACGACGGGCCTGTCCGTCGCGCAGACGTGCGCGCTCTCGCTGCTGATGTTCACGGGCGCGTCGCAGTTCGCGCTGCTCGGTGTCCTGGCCGGCGGCGGCGGCGCGATCTCCGCGGCGGCGACCGCAGCGCTGGTGGGATCGCGCAACGCGCTGTACGCGCTGCGGATGGCCCCGCTGCTGCGCGTGAGCGGCGCACGGCGGCTGCTGGCGGCACAGCTCGTCATCGACGAGAGCACCGCGATGGCGGTCGCCAGGCCGCCCGGACCGCTCGGCCGGCTCGCTTTCTACGCGACCGGGCTGTCGGTTCTCGTGTGGTGGAACCTGGGGACGCTGGCGGGCGCGCTCGGCGGGAGGGCGCTCGGAGAACCCGAGACCTACGGGCTCGACGTCGCGGCGTCCGCCGCCTTCGTGGCGTTGATCGCACCGCAGGCACGCTCACGCGAGGCGCGGCTCGTCGCGCTCGGGGCGGGCAGTGTCGCGCTCGCGGCCGTCCCGGTGCTTCCCGCGGGCGTGCCGGTGATGGTCGGGGCGCTGGCCGCCGTGATCTTCGTCGCGACGCGGACGGGGGCGCGGGACTGATGTGGACCGCCGTCCTGCTCGGCTGCGCCGCCTGCTATGCGCTCAAGCTCGCCGGCTTCGCCGTGCCGCGCCGGTTGCTGACCGCGCCGCGCGTCGTGGCGGTCAGCGCGGCGCTCCCGGTCGCGCTGCTGGCCGGGCTGATCGCGGTGCAGACGCTCGGCGACGGGCAGCGGCTCGTGCTCGACTTGCGGATCGCCGGGCTGGCCGCCGCGCTCGTGGCGGTCTGGCTGCGCGCACCGTTCATCGTGGTCGTCGTCGCGGGCGCAGGGACGACCGCGGCGCTGCGCGCGCTGAGCTGACTGCTACTGCGCCGAACGCGCCGCCGCGCAGAGCTGCCGCCGTGCCTCGAGCTCGTCGCGTACCGGCGCGAGCACGTGCTCTTCGGCCACCGCCTCGATCCCGGGGCGCAGCGTGCGCCGCGCCGTCCGCTCGCGCCGGCGGGCTCCGATCCGGTTGAGTGCTCGGGCGACGAGGGCCAGCAGGATCCCGAAGAACACCGCGCCGATCAGCAAGAGGGTCGGCAGGGCGATGCCGCGCACCTCGGGCAGGGGGACCACGTCGGAGAGGTGCAGGAAGCCGAGCCCCACCAGGACGAGCAGCCACACGACACCGGCCGCCGCCACGAGCGCGAGCAGCCGCTGCAGGGCGCCAGCGAGCGGCCACCAGCGCGGGCGGCGCGTGGGCAGCTCGGCCCCCGCGACCGCCTGACGAAGCTCGTCGGGGAGGCGCGCCTCGCCGCGGGTGGCGGCGGCGCGGATCAGGCGCGGCCACGGCTCGGCCAGCCCCTCGGAGGCGGTGGTGGCCAGCGCCCGGCTCGCGGTGCTGACCTGTGCGCGCTGAGCCGGGCTCGCGTCGGGCAGCGACGGGCGCAGCTCCTTGTTCGGCGCACCGTCGCCGAGGCGCAGCCGACGCAGCGGATCCGGGCGCAGGCGGGCCAGGCCACGCACGACCGGCCAGCCGGTGGCCAGGCCGCCGTGGCGGCGGTGGGTGCGGCCCACTGCGTCGACGACGACGGGAACGCCGGCGGCGTGCTCGAGCGCGGTCAGGAGGCGGTCGCGCTCGGCCCGGCCGACCTTCTTCGACTCGGCGCGATCGTCACAACCCGCGCCGAGCGCCGCGGCCGCCCCGCTCACGTCGGCGGCCATGCGGTCGAGGGCCGCGGTGCGCCCGGCGACACGGCGGCGCAGGACCGCTCGCAGCTGCTCCAGCCCGTCGCCGTCGCGCGCGGAGACCGCGAGGACGTCGACGCCGCGCAGGCCGTCTGCTTCGAGCAGGCGTCCGAGGTCGGCGCGAGCGGCCTCCCGCGCCTGGGGCGCCAGGGCGTCGGCGTGGTTGAGGACGACGAGCGTCGTCGCGGCGTGGCCGGCGAGGGGGCGCAGGTAGCGGTCGTGCAGCGTCGAGTCCGCGTACTTCTGCGGGTGGACGACCCACACGACGAGGTCGCTCAGGGCGATCACGCGCTCGAACTCCACACGGTGGGCGTCGGCTACCGAGTCGAAGTCCGGCAGGTCGAGCAGCACGAGGCCGTCGAGCTCGGCGCCCGCCATGTGGTGACGCCGCGGGACCTGCAGCCAGTCGAGCAGCGGCCCGGCGGCGTCGCCCCAGAAAGCTGCAGTCGGCGCCGACGTCATCGGCCTGCGCACGCCGGGCGCGGCGACCTCCTCGCCGACGAGCGCGTTGAACAGCGACGACTTCCCGGCGCCCGTCGGCCCGGCGAGGGCCACGACCGTCGCCTCCACCCCGAGGCCGATGCGCTCGCCGGCGCGGCGGGTGACCTCCCGCGCCGCATCGACTGGCGGCTGCTCGAGCCGGCCGTCGGCGAGGTCCGCGGCGTCGTCGAGCGCGGCGAGGCGGCGGTCGAGGTCGCGGCTCACGGTGCGGGCGGCAGCTCGGCGAGGGCGGCGCGCAGGCGATCCGCTGCGTCGGTCGCGGGTGCCAGCGGTGCGAGGGCGTCCTCGAAGCGCTTGGCCTCCTCGCCCAGGAGCACCACGACGCGCTCGAGGAGGTCGTCGCGCGCGCGGGCCGCCAGCGCCCGGATCGCCTGGTCGCCGAAGATCGCCTCGAGCAGCTTCTGCGAGAGGGCCGACGTCCCGCCCGCGATCGCGATCTCCGCACCGGTCAGGCCGCCCGTGCTCGCGAACACGGCGATCATCACGGTCAGCCCCGCGCCGTTGACGCCGAGCGAGGCGAGGCGGGCCGTCGCGCGCTTCTGACCGGCCTCCGCCTCGACGAGGCCGAAGACGAAGCCCTGCCAGTCCCGGGTCTGCTCCGCGGTGCGCCCGGGGAGGGAGGCCGACGCCGCGGCCAGGCGCGGCTCGCGCTCGATCAAGGGGCGGCCGCCCGGGTCGTCGCGCCAGCGACCGGAGGTGCGCTCCGCGGCGGTGTCGGCGGCCGCGTGCACCACGGCGTCGATGCCGCTCTGGACCGCGGTGCGCAAGTCGGCCTCGGCGCGCGGCGCGCCGGTGACCATCGCGCGCAGGCGGTCTCGCAGCACGCCGAGCCGCGTCTCCAGGGAGCGCATGAGGTCGCCCGTGCCCACGACGTCGTGCCAGCGCGCGAGGATCTCGCCGCGCAGCAGCGAGCCGTTGCGAACCGTCTCGTCGACCTCTTCCAGCGCCTCGGCGTAGGCGCGCTCGGCGACGCCGCGCAGCTCCTGCGCGGCGGCGAGCTGGTCGGCCACCGTCCGCTCGACGACCGCCACGCGCGCGGGCAGGGACGCGAGCGCCCCGAACAGCGTGCGGCGCACCAGGTCGGCTCGCGCCCCGGCGTCGGCCGCCAGCTCGTCGAGCCACGCGCGCACCGGCTCCAGCGCCGCGGCCGACAGGCGCCCGGCCTCGAGCTCGGTCTCGGGCACCACGAGCACCTGGGTGCCGTCGAGCCCGCGCTCGCTCAGCATCTCCGCGAGGTGCGCGGCGACCTCGGGCGCGTCGGCCGGGCTCACGCGGTCGAGCACGAGCGACAGGGCGGTGCCGCGGTCGCGCGCGGCGTGGAGGAGGTCCCACGGGACGGCGTCGGCGTAGCGGGCGGCGGTGGTGACGAACAGCCAGCAGTCGGCGGCGGCCAGGAGCTGCGCGGCAAGCGTGCGGTTCTCCTCGACGACCGAGTCGATGTCCGGCGCGTCGAGCAGCGCGAGCCCGCGGGGCAGGCGGTCGGTGCCCACGAGGCGCAGGCCGCTCGCCGCGTCGCCGCCCGTCGTCCGGGCCAGGCCGGGGAGCACGCGGTCGTCCTCGAACGCACCCACGTCGTCCGGGTGGCACACGAGCACCGGCGCACGCGTCGTCGGCCGCAGCACGCCGGCGGTGCTGACGTCGTCACCGACGAGGCTGTTGACCAGCGTCGACTTGCCCGCACCCGTCGAGCCGCCGACCACCATCAGCAACGGGGCGTCCATGCGGCGCAGCCGCGGCAAGAGGTAGTCGTCGATCTGGTCGATCAGGCCGTCGCGCAGCGTCCGCGCCGCGGCGGCGCCGGGCACTTCGAGCTCCATCTCGAGCGCGAGCAGCTCGTCGCGCAGGCGCTCGAGCGCAGCAGGGGTCCGGGGCTCGTCGGAATCCATCCCCTGCATGCTGCCCGAAGGCGCTCCCGGCTACCCCAGCGGGGCCACCTGCGTCAGCCGGAAGCTGTTGCCCGACGGGTCGCGGAAGGCCGCGTCGATGCCGTAGGGGCGCTCCTCGGGCTCCTCGCTGAACTCCACGCCGCGGGCCTTGAGCTCCTCGAAGCTGGCCCGGCAGTCGTCCGTGGTCAAAAAGATCGTGCCGGCGAAGCCCTTGGCCATGAGCGTGCGCAGCTGCCCGGCGGATTCGTCGTCGACGATCGGCGGGCCCGGGATGGCCATCAGCACGATGGAGAGATCCTCCTGGCCGGGGGGGCCGACGGTCAGCCAGCGGAAGTTGCCCATCTCGGGGAGGGTCACGTCGGAGCGCACCTCCATGCCGAGCTTCTCGGTGTAGAAGGCGAGTGCCTCGTCCTGGTCGTTGACCCACATCTGCGCGTTGGCGATCTTGAACATGGGCGCAGGCTAGGCGGGCATCGCCCTGCTGTCTTCTCCAAACGTGCGGTGTCGCGGGCGCCCGTAGGCGCGCACGACGCACGCCGGCACGCGGGCGTGGACGGCGGAGGGGGAACGTCGCGCGGTAGGCCAGCGGCGATCTCCCGAAGGTGCGCGTGAAGCACGAGGTGAAGGAGCCGACGCTGCGCAGGCCGACCGAAACGCAGATGTCGGCCACCGAGCGGTCGGTGGTGAGCAGCAGTGCCGCCGCGCGCTCCAGGCGCCGCGTCAGCAGGTAGGCGTGCGGCGGCTCCCCGAACGCGCGGCGGAACTCGCGGCTGAAGTGCGCCCGGACAGCCCCGCGGCGCGGGCGAGGTCGTCGACTCCCAAGGGCTCGGTGTAGCGGGCGTCGGCGAGGTCGCGGGCGCGCAGGAGGTGCCGCGCGGGCGGGACGGGCTTGCGCATGCGATCGCTCGGCGCCACCGGCGCGCGGGCGGTCACCGTGGGCGCCTGCGAGGTCACCGCCGGCGCGCGCCCGGCTCCAGCGCTGGGTTCGTCCAGCCGGCGTCACCCGCGCTGATGTTCGTCCCCGGCGCGACCACCTCGTCGATCCGGTCGAGCAGGTCGGCGTCGAGCTGTGAGTCGGCGGCGCCGAGCTGGGACTCGAGCTGCTCCAGGGTCCGCGGGCCGATGATCGCGGCCGTCACGGCCGGGTGGCGGATGACGAAGGCGAGCGCCATCTCGATGAGCGACATGCCCGCCTCGTCGGCGAGCTTGCCCAGCGCGTCCGCGGCGTCGAGCTTGGCCTGGTTCTCCGGAAGCGACAGGTCGTAGCGATCGGGCATCATCGCCGCGCGTCGCGACGTGAGGTCCTCCGCGCCCTTGCGCCACTTGCCCGACAGCCAGCCGCCCGCGAGCGGGCTCCAGGCGATGACGCCCATGTCGTGCTCGGAGCAGGTCGGCAGCACGTCGGCCTCGATCCCGCGCGCGAGCATCGAGTAGGGCGGCTGCTCGCAGACGTAGCGCTGCGTGCCTCGCTCGCGCGCGACCCACTGCGCCTGCACGATCTGCGCTGCGGGGTAGGTGGAGGAGCCGATGGAGCGGACCTTGCCTTGGGCGACGAGATCCGACAGCGCGCCGAGCGTCTCCTCGTGATCGGTCCACTCATCCCAGCGGTGCACTTGGTAGAGGTCGATCCAGTCGGTCCCCAGGCGCTTCAGCGACGCCTCGACCTCGCGGAAGATCCAGCGCCGCGAGTTGCCAGCCTGGTTCGGGTCGTCGCCCATGCTGCCGTGGAACTTCGTGGCGAGCACCACGTCGTCGCGGCGCCCGCCCGCGAGCGCCTTGCCGACGATCTCCTCGGACTCCCCGCGTGCGTAGACGTCGGCGGTGTCGATGAAGTTGATTCCCGCGTCGAGCGCGCGGTGGATGATGCGCACGCACTTGTCGTGGTCGGTCTCCCCCCATGCCCCGAACATCATGGCGCCCAGGCAGAGCGGGCTGACGTGGACGCCGGTACGTGCGAGTGCTCGTTGCTCCATTCGCCGGACGTTAGCGGCGGGCTCGAGCTGCGCGCGCCGCGTCAGACCGGGCGGCGCGGGACCTCGGAACTGCGACCGTTATACTTCTGGTATGAAAACGGCGGTCTCGATTCCGGACGCCCTCTTCCTGCGCGCGGACGAGCTCGCCGGTCGGCTCGGGAAGACGCGCAGCGACGTCTACCGCGAAGCGCTGATCGACTACGTGGCGCGACGCGAGCCCGGAGCGGTGACGCGGGCGCTCGACGAGCTGGCCGACGAGTTCGCTGCGGAGCAGGACGCGTTCACCGCGCAGGCGGCCCGGGATGTGCTCGAGCGCAGCGAATGGTGATCGCCCAAGGCGATGTCTGCTGGGCTTCGCTGCGCGACCCGCACGGTTCCGGGCCAGGGTTCCGGCGTCCGGTCACCATCGCCCAGGGGGACAGCTTCAACGCGAGTCGGCTCGCGACGGCCGTCGTCGTGCCGCTGACGAGCAACCTGCGTCTGGCCGCAGCGCCGGGAAACGTCGTGCTCTCCGCGGGACGCACGGGGCTTCCCAAGGACTCCGTGGCGAACGTCTCGCAGCTCGTGGCAATCGACCGGACCCTGCTGTCCGAGCGGGTAGGGCACTTGTCCGAAGGCGATCTCCACCTCGTCCTGGCCGGCATCGACCTGGTTCTCGGCCGCGAGTGACAGTCAGGCGGTCACCGAGCGCCGCTGTGCCCGCTCAGGGCACCGGCAGGATCGGCACCTGGTCGCTGACCGTCACGTCGGAGCCGGGCGGGAGGACGAGGTCGTTCGGGAACGCGGTGCAGCGCGGGGCGGCGCTGCGGTAGCCCGTCTTGAACAGCTCGTCCGCACCGCGCAGCAGCGAGCAGGTCACGCGCTCGCCGAGGGTGTGGGAGACGTTGAAGAAGTAGTTGTCGTTGCCGATCGGGCTGACGAGGTTCGAGCAGGTCGTGCCGCTCGGGCCGCCGGCGCAGCGCTGGATCTCGTCGCCCTCGTCGGCTGAGACGAACGTCGCTCGGACCGGCGCGGGGTAGGCCTCGAACGGGGCGATGATGTAGCCGAGCTGGTCGTCGGCCAGGCCCGCGGTCATGAAGCCGTGGGGGCGCACGCCCTTGACGGTGCCGGCGACGGCCAGGGCGATCTGCGGGTAGATCTCGCCCGGGACGCTCGACAGCAGGACGTCACCGATGCGCAGCGTCCCCGTCACCGTGCCGATGACGTTGCCCGTCTGCCACGGGGGCTGGGCGGAGCGGTTGAAGGGCAAGCCCACGACGGCGCCACCGGTCGGCCCGAGGGTCGAGAAGCCGAGGATCGGCGCGTTGGTGGACGGGTCCCCGATCAGGTAGGAGCTGCCGCCGACGACCGGCGTACCGGTGATCGGCGTGGCCGAGGCCAGCGCGGTCTCCGCGCGGGCGACGACCTTGCGCGCGTAGTCGTCGATCTTGCAGGAGCTGTCGGCGCTCGAGCCGCTCTGCGCGCCCGTGCACGTGTTGCCGCGGTTGGGCTGCGTGCGGCCGAAGGTGCCGATCAGCGTCATCGCGTCGCCGAAGACGGGTGAGCCGTCGCCGGCCTTGCGCTCGCTCATGATGCGGTTGGCCGCCTGCGGCCAGTCGCCGCTGATCAGCGTGTTCTCCGAGCCGAGCACCGTCGAGTGCGCGGAGAAGTTCAGCAGCGTGGCGAACGGCGTCCCCTCCGGATCGCGTGCCTGGAGGACGCGCACGTCTGAGTCCTGGGTCTTGTTGGCCTCGTCGTAGGAGAACTGGTTCGTGAGCAGGTCCTTGCCCTCCGCGAAGCCGTAGAAGAGGCGGCCCGGGCGACGGTTGAACCACGCGGTCAGCACGGCCGTCTCGGTCTGCTTGCGCATGTAGGCGATGAAGTCGGCGGGGACCCCGCCCCAGACGCCCATCGCGTCGGCGCCGCTGTGGCTGTGGTCGGACTGGATGACCACCCGCGACGCGGGCAGCGCGCCGCCGGTCGCCTTGGCGACCGCCTTGCGCATGTCGACGATCCCGTTGGAATCCGAGCGGCGCTCGGCGAACCAACCCTGGACCTCCATGTCGGCGACCGCGCTCGTGTTCTTCCCGTCGCCTACCACGAAGGCGCGCACGCTCGGGCCGTCGCCGAGGATGCCCGTGGCCGGGCGCCCGCCGAGCGCGCCGCTCGGGTCCGGGGCCGTCGCTCCGCCGCCGAAGCCGTAACCGCCGAGGTAGACCGGCTTGCCCTTCCACTTGCCGTCGGCTTCCGGGGAGAGGCTGCGGGCACCGATGCCGACCTCGTAGCCGCGCGGCGCGGGCGCCGGAGCCCCGCTCCCGCTCCCGCTCCCGCTCCCGCCGCCTCCGGCGGGCGCGCCGGCGCCCGGCTTGGACGACCCCGCCCCCGCCGTGCCGCTGCTCCCGGGCCGCGAGCCGTCGTCCGGGCGCCCTGCGCCCGCGTCCGCCGGGGTCTGGGCGACGAGCTTGCCGCTGCGGCAGACGAACGTGAACCGGCGCTTGGTCAGCTTCGTGTGGCGCTTCGTGCGCAGCCCGACGCTGCCGTACCCGCGCGCCTGCACGAGCACGGTGATGACGGCGGCGGAGCAGGAGCTGAGCTCGCGGCGCGCCGCGCCGGAAAGCGTGAGCGTGAAGCTCCGAGCGCGCGCCTTGCGGGCGCGGAAGCGGTAGGTCCGGGCGGTCGCGATCGGCGCGGCGCCGGAGAACGCGGCCAGGCGCACGCTGGCGGTGCGTCGCGCGGTCACCCGTACCGCGACGCGCCCCTTCTGCAGCACCGCGACCGGGTCCGCGGTCAGGAGCTCCACCGAGATCGACGGCGCACGCAGCGGAGCGGGCGGACGCGCGGCCTGGGCCGCCGGCCCGCCCGCGGTGGCGAGCGCGGCGAGCGCGAGCGGCACGGCGGCGCCGAGGCGCGCACTTCTGTTCGCCGCGCCGGGGCGGGGCGACGGCGCGGTGAGCGGGTGACGAGCGGAGCGGGACACTAGAGCCGGGCCTTCCTCTTGGAGTGCAGGCGCTGGCCGGTGCACACGTGGTAGCGGCGGGTCGCGCTGAAGCGCAGCCCCTTGGTGGTGGTGACGAGGATCCTCACGGCGTAGGTGCCGCGGGGCAACCCGCGCAGGTCGATCCGCGCGCGGGTGCGCTTGCCGCGCAGGGTGCGGACCACGCGGCCGTTCACGAGCACCTTCGCGCTGCGCAGGCGGACCCCGGGCCGGGGGGCGCGGATGCGGATCGTCAGCGCGCGCCGCGACCGGCACTGCTTCGACTTGGCGAGGCCGAGCGCGCTCGCGGCACCCGTCTCGCCGGGGCCGACGCCTCCGGGTCCGTCGCTGCGGCCGGCGTCGCGGCCGGCCACCGCCTCGCGACGCTCCTGCGCCGTGGCCGTCGGCGGGGCGACGGGTGCCACGACCGGGCCGGCGACGGCGTCCTCGAGCGCCTTGCAGTCCAGCGTGGCGATCGCCCCGGGAGAGGTCGCGACGCCGGACATCTCGCCGTTGTAGTTGCCGTGGGCGTCGCGCAGATCGCCCGGGCAGACGTAGGCCGTCTCGTTCTTCGCGAGCTTGCGGTCGGTCCGCCAGCGGTCGCAGAGCGAGACGCCGGGGATCGGGCTCGGCGGGCAGCCGGGCACGTCGAGCTTCTCAAGCGCGGCCGGGACCCGCGTCGGGGCCTTCCCGTCGCCCGTTGCCCTCGCGAAGGTAACCGTCGCCCTCGTGGCCGTCCCGAAGTCCAGCCACGGCCGGAAGGAGCACTCCAGGCAGTACCACTCGAACTTCGAGGGGTCCCCGGACGCCTGAGGATCGCGCACGACGCTCTTGACGTCCTTGACGTAGCGCACGCCGTGGGCGTTGGCCGCCGGCGCGTCGGAGTCGGGGTAGTCGATCGGGCCGATCGACGCCTTGGCCGCCGGGTTGGCGGCCGGGATCGCCCGCTCGGTGATCGGGCCGACGGAGAAGCTCACGGTGCCGTCGCGCTCCGCGCGCAGGCCGTTGGCCTCGACGCCGCTCCACGCGCCGACCTCGAAGACGCGCGAGGTGAGCGTGTAGGGCTCCTGGGCGTGGTTGCGCTGGCGCCTGCCGCTGACCCGGAAGCGGTACGCGCCGGGCGGCGTCGCACGCGGGCGGTCGCCGAGGTCGTAACGCGAGACGAACGCCTCGAAGGTCGCCGTCCACTTCCAGACCTGCCCGCCGCTGAGGTAGGCGGGGCCGGTGTCGGGCGCGACCGACGGGAGCTTCAGCGTGACGGGCAGCTCACCGGACTGGTCGGCCCACGGGCCCCAGCTGCCGTCGGCCTCCCGGCGCTCGACGCGGACCTTCGGCATGTCGGTGTAGTTGTCGCCGCCGACCCAGGACATGAAGGCGGCGCCGAAGCGCTGGACGTCCTTGGGCTGCTCGGCGACCTCCGCCTTCCCGCCGTCGTCGGGCAGCGAGGCTTGGTAGGCGCTGGCCGCCTGCTCGCCGACCGTGCCGAGGGCCTGCGCCTTGAGGTCGTTGACGCGGCGGTCGGCGATCTCCTTCGAGGCCATCGCGGCGTACCTCGGATCGGCCTTCGCGGGATCGCTCTCGGCGTCGACCTGGTCGCGTGACGCGCGGTCCCCGGCGAGCGCGCGCGCCATCTGCGTCAAGTGCGTGGCCATGTAGTCGCTCGAGTGGGGCCCCCAGGCGGTGAGCGCCTTGCGGTAGTGGTCGCCGCGCTGGTACTCGCGCAGCGTGGCGATGTAGCCGTTGTAGTCGTTGGCCATCGCGATCGGGATCGTCAGCGTGTAGCCGTGGCGCTTGGCGTAGTCAGCGCTCTGGCTGTGGCCCGGGGAACGCACGTCGGTGTCGTCGTGGGTGTAGCCGCCGCGGATCTTCGTCGGGTCGTCGGGCTCGGACTCGGCCTGCAGGCCACAGCCGACCTCGAGGCACGCCGGGTCGTTCCAGCCGTCGGCCGGGTTGAGGATCTGCGCCTCCATGACCTGGTAGTTGCGGTCAGCGATCTTCGCGATCCGCCCGTCGGGCACGGCGGAGTGGCAGGTGCGCTCGCCCGCGGCGTTGACGTCGCAGGCCGTCCGGGGGTCGGGACAGCTCCAGGTGCCCGTCCCGGTCCCGTCGAGCCTGTGGGTCCCGTCGGAGTTCGCAGAGCAGCCCGGTGACCCGTCGTTGCCGGGCCGCGTGGGGTCGGCCCAGTCGTAGCCGAGCCACTCGTTGCCGGGGACCTTGTCGGTGCGCGTGCGGATGTTCTGCGCCTGGTCGGCCCACTGCTCGCAGGAGCAAATGGTCAGCACGACCGGCCCGAGGCGCACGACCTGAAGGTGGATGCCGAGCGACTCCTGCAGTCCGCCGTAGGACGGCGCGCCGTAGTTCGCGGGCACCGGGATGCCCGCCGCGGCGAGCTTCCCCGCGCTGAGGCCGGGGTCGAACGGCAGGCTGAACGGCGGGGGCGGCGGCGCACCGAGCTCGCCGAAGGCCGCGCCCGGCCCCGCGCAGTCGGGAACACCCACGACGGGGACCTGCGGGTTGCCGCCCACGGTGGTGTCCGTGCGGCAGTTGGAGACGGTCGGCAGCGGGTGGGAGACCGGGCCGAAGAACCAGCGGTCCATCTCGTCGACCACGTGGTCGCTGGCCATGGGCACGAAGTGCGGCGCGTTGGCCGCCTCCGGATCTGGCGTGCCCGTGCCGATGCGCCGCCAGGTCCGCGCCGCGGCGTCGGCGAGAAGGCGCCCGGAGTGCTCGGTCTGGGCGTACTGCTTGTGCTCGAACCACAGGCGGTCGTGCACGGAGTGGTGCGAGTTCTCCTCGGTCTCGGAGTTGCCGACCGCGCTCTGCATGTAGACCGTCACGCCGCCCGTCTCGCGGTCGAGCATGCGCTGGAACGGGCCGACCCAGTCGGCCGCGATCAGGTCGTTGCTCTCGAGCGACTCGCCGTGGAGGCTGTAGGTGACGAGGTTGCCGATCGGCGTGCCGCCGAGCGTGTCGAAGCGCACGACGGAGACGTGGTGGTCGCCGTAGGAGCTCGGGTAGCCCGCGGGCGTCCCGTCGTTGGCGGTCTGCGGCCCGGGGACGTTGCGCTGCAGGTCGTCCAGGGTGGTGACCGAGGCGCCCATCCGCGCGGGCTTGCGGTCGGCGTAGGCCTGCTCGACCGCGTCGGCGATCTTGCGCGCGTAGTAGTTGTAGAAGCGCACGTCGAAGACGTCCTGGAAGGCCCAGGTGCCCGCCGCCGTGGAGGAGTAGTAGGGCGAGGAGTGGTCGTGCGTGATCGCCATCGTGAGGTTCGACTGGCCGATGGCGCCCTTGGTCTCGGCCTCGAGCAGCTGCGCGGCGCGGCGCCACATCAGGTCCTGCGGGATGTACAGGTCGGTCTTGGCCATCGCGACGACCTTGCCGTCGGCGCCCTGGACGACCAGCGCGCGGATCTCCAGCGCCGACTGGATCCCGTAGGACGGCTGGTTCTTGACCTCGTGGGTGCTCGGGTCGAACTCGGCGTTGTACGTCGGGTCGTCGGTCTTCGTCGTGGCGTACTGCCCGGCCGAGGCGCCCACGTGCCAGGAGGCGTCGACTGTCGCGGCGCCCGCCTCGAGCTGGCCCGCCAAGGCGGGAGCGGAGCCGAGGAGCAGCACGGCGAGGGTGGCCAGGACCAGGCGGGACAGTCGACTCACGAGCTTCGTTCTCCTCGGTGCCAAAGCGGGACGCGGGGCGGATCGCCTGACTTCCGGGCCATCGCCGGGAGAACGCTACCGTTTGTTGGACCTCGGTGCGCAGGGGTGGCTCGTGGGCCCCCCTGCGCGTGGCGCGATGCGCCTACGGCCGCAGGCGCACCGGCAGCGTCGTCAGCTGGTTGACGAAGACCGCTCGCGCCATCCGCGGGGTGCCGTCGAGCGCCATCTGCGGAAAGCGCGCGAGCGTCTCCTCGATCATCACCCGCAGCTCGAGGCGGGCGAGCGCCGTGCCCAGGCAGAAGTGCCGCCCGCCCGCGCCGAAGGCGAAGTGCTCGGCCTTGCGGCGCACGTCGAAGCGGTCGGGGTCGTCGTAGAGCGCCTCCTCGCGGCCGACCGACGGGTACCACATGACGACCTTGTCGCCCGCCTTGACGGGCTGGCCGCCGAGCTCGGTGTCCTGGGTCGCCGTCCGGCGGAAGTGCGCGAACGCGGGGAACATGCGCAGCGCCTCCTCGACGGCGTCGGGCACGAGCCCGGGATCGTCGAGCAGCAGCTGGCGCTGCTCGGGATCCTCGAGCAGCGCGCGCATCCCGGAGCAGTAGGTGGACTTCGTCGAGTCGTTGCCCGCGGTCATCAGCAGCACGAAGCCCATGACGATCTCGGACTCCGTCAGGCGCTCGCCGTCGACCTCGGCCTCGACGAGCACGGTCGTCAGGTCGTCGCGCGGCTCCGCGGTGCGCTCGGCGATGAGCTGCTGGCAGCGGGCGATCACCTCGGGCATGTCGCGCTCCATGACGGTCGTCGGGCCCTCGGGGTTCAGCTCGGGGTCGTCGGCGCTGACGATCGCGTTGAGCAGCCGCGCCCAGACCGCGTCGTCCTCGGGGGCGATGCCCATGAACGCGCCGATCACGCGCGAGACGCACGGCTGGGCGACGTCGGTGACCAGGTCGCAGCGCCCGCGGTCGTCCAGGCCGTCGAGCACGGCGACGACGATCGCGCGGATCTCGTCCTCGTGCTCGGCGATCCGCTTGGGCGTGAAGCCGCGCTGGAAGAGCGCCTTGAGGCGGTCGTGCTTCGGGGGGTCCATCCCGATGAACATCGCGTTCTGGATCTCCAGCGGGAAGAACCGCGACGGCATCGCGAGCATCCCGCCGAGCTCTGAGGAGTACGTGCGCCAGTCCTTGCTCACCGTGGCCATGTGCTCGGCCGTCGTGACCGACCAGAAGCCCGGCTCCTCGGGGAACTCGCTCATCCCGGGGCTCCAATGGACGGGGCACTGCCCGCGCAGGCGCTTGAAGACGTCGAGCGGCGGCCCGTGGACCCAGTGCTCCTGGTCCAGGACGCGCAGCTGGTCGAGCGGGGTCTCTTCGGAGCTGGCCATGCGGCGATCTTGACACAGTGTCAGCAGTTGTGGCGCGCGAGGCCGGGCGTGCACTCCGTCCGGCCGCGGCCGCGTGTGCGGAGGTCGCGACCGGGTACGCCCGAACAGGATGCCGCTTCCGTCGTCCACGGCCCATCTCGACCAGAACGCGCGGGAGGCGCTCGCCGCCGAGCTCGACGCTCTCGGCGCCGAGGTCCGCGCGGACCTCGGCTCATCCGACGCGGCCTACATCCGCCGGGTCATCAAGGCGCAGCGCCAGCTCGAGCTGGCCGGCCGCGCGCTGCTGCTCGCCGCGCGCCACCGGTCTGCGCTGGTTGCGGGCACCGTCGCGCTCACGCTCTCCAAGGTCATCGAGAACATGGAGCTCGGGCACAACATCATGCACGGGCAGTGGGACTGGATGCGCGACCCGGCGGTCCACTCGACCACCTGGGAGTGGGACGCCGCCTCCACCGCGCGCTCCTGGAAGCACTCACACAACTTCCAGCACCACACCTACACGAACGTCGTGGGCAAGGATCGCGACCTGGGCTACTCGGCGATGCGCGTCGACGCCGATCAGCCGTGGCACCCCGTCTACCTCGCACAACCGATCTACGGAGTGCTCATGGCGCTCACCTTCGAGTGGGGCATCGCGCTCTACGACATGGAGCTCGACGCGGTCAGGCGCGGGGAGAAGAGCAAGGAGCAGGCGCGGGCGGAGCTGCGCGCGTTCGCCGACAAGGCGCTGACCCAGCTCGGCAAGGACTACGCGCTGTTCCCGGCGCTGGCCGGCCGCGGCGGCTTTCGCAACGCGCTGCTCGCGGGCCTGGTGGCGAACCTCGCGCGCAACGTCTGGGTCCACACGGTCGTCTTCATGGGCCATATCCCCGAGCCGGCCGAGACGTTCACCGAGGCCGAGTACGAAGTCGAGACGCGAGGCGACTGGTTCGTGCGCCAGCTCGCAGGCTCCTGCAACCTCGACGGCTCGCCGCTCTTCCACCTGATGACCGGAAACCTGTCGTTCCAGATCGAGCACCACCTCTTCCCCGACCTGCCGAGCAGCCGCTACGCCGGGCTCGCGCCGCGCGTGCGCGAGATCTGCGCGCGCTACGGGCTGCCGTACCACTCGGGGCCGCTCGGCCGCCAGTACCGCTCCGTGGCGAGGAAGATCCTGCGGCTGTCGCTGCCGGGCGGTGGGCCGAAGGGCGTCGCGACCGCTGTGCCGGCTCCCGCTCGGGTGCCCGTCGTGGCGGAGCCCGCGCTGGTCTGAGGGGCCGGGAGCCGGGCACCTGCGGGCGAATCACGAGCCCGCCGGCTGCTCGAGGCGCTCAGCTCTTCCACCCGTGCCTTTTCTGCACCGTGGAGGTGGCAAAGCGACACGGCCTCATCTGGGAACGCAGCTGCAGCCACCCGGATCGCTTCGGCGCCATCTCGCGGCACCCACGCGATCGGCCTCGCGTGCGTGCCGCACGCGGGCGCCGGGAACGGGTGACCCATGAAGCGCATGGGACCGCCCACCGCCAAGCAGGCCCGGCCGGAGCACGGCGGCGTCGGGCGGACGAGCTCGAAGACGGCCGAGCGCGTGAGCGACGACCTGCGCCTCGGCCACGGCCCTGAGCTGACGGCGCGACGCCGTACGGGGGCGTTGCTGCTCGGGTCGTGCACGGCGCTCGGCGCAGTAGCGCTCTACCAGCTCGGGGTGATCAGGCACCTGCCCGAGCCTCCCCTGCCGTTCCTCGACGCCGACCGCCTCGACGCGTCGGGCGAGGCCTACCAGGCCGGCCGCACGCCGGACTCAGCGCTCGGGATCGTCAGCTACGCGGCGTCGCTGGCGCTCGTCGGCATGGGCACCGCGAAGCGCGCGCAGGAGCGGCCGCTCATCCCGCTGCTCGCCTTCGCGAAGCTCAGCGTCGACGCGATCGGCGCGCTCGGCCTCACCGCGGAGCAGCTCACGAAGCATCGTGCGCTCTGCTCCTACTGCCTGGTGGCTGCGGGTGCCTCGGTCGCGGCGGTGCCCGTCGCGCTGCCCGAGGCGCGGGCGGCCTGGTCGCAGATGCGCTCCTGATGCCCGTCGAATCGTCTGCCTTGTGCCCCTGTGCCGCAGAAGCGACGACTCGACGTGGCGCTCAGCTTTGTTGCACGCGCCACGCCTCGCGCGCCTCGGGCACGGCGGGTGCGGCGGCGCTGAGCGCGAGGCCCGTCACGCACGGGCAGTACCAGCACAGCCGCCGGTAGCCCACGGCTGCTCGACGGCGAGCAGCACCGCGTAGGCCGCGTCGAGCGCGAGCTTCGCGCCCCAGGACAGGACGAGCAGCGGCTGCTCCTTCGCAGCGGTCGGCGCTTCCTGTCCCGGCAGCGCCGCCGTCACCGCGAAGCTGCACATGCCGATCGGCGCGTCGGCGGCGGAGAAGATCCAGAACGCAGGGCCGGAGCCGTCGACGCGGTCGGCGTCGAACGAGCGGAGAGGCGGGTCGGGCAGGTGGTGCAGGAGCCCGAGCTGATAGGAGCTCAGGAAGCCGAGCACCGCGGTGGCGCCGAGCGATCGCACGGCCGAGTGGCGCCGGGCGACCACGAGCGGATGCGTGCTGTGACGCAGTTCCTCGCCGACGCGCCGCGCCGAGCGGGAGGACCGCCAGCCGATGCCGCGGCGCACGCTAGGAGGCCTCGCTCCGCGCGCGAGCACGCTAGGAGGACCCGGCCTCCAGCGCGCGGGAGTACGTGAGCTGCAGGACGTCGGACGCCGCGTAGACGGCGTACATCGCGGCGACCGCGCGCGTCGGGCGCGGCGCGAGCGCGTGGCCGACGAGGTACCCGCCCGCGACCCACTGCGCGAGGCAGTAGTCGCAGATCAAGAGCTCGCCGAGGGCGCGGCGCAGCCCCGTTCCGCGGGCTGCCTCGTCGACCTCGCCGTGGCCCGCGTCGTCCTGGAACTCCGTGAACGGCGCTCGGATCGCGCTCGTCACGCGGTCCTTCGCGAGGAGACGGCTCAGCTTGAACGTGCCGACGGCCATGAGGGCAAGGTCGGCGGCCGCGTAGCGCTCGGGCAGCTTGCCCTTGCGCTCGGCGGCGACGAGGAAGCCGACCAGCCCGGTGTTGAAGGCGGCGGCGAGCGCCGCATAGGCGCCGAGTGGCCGGTACTGCTCGGCGTGCCCGGCGAACGGGTCCGGTGCGGCCGCCTCGAGGGCGTCGAGCGGGCTGCCTGCGGTGTCGTGCATGTCGCGGAGCTACCCGGACGCCGCGCGCTCGACGCGGCCCGGCGCGCCTTCCGCTGTGGCCGCCGCGGGCGCCGCGTCGGAGAGCGGGCGCAGGATCAGCAGCCCGGCGAGTGCCGAAGCCGCCAGCACGCCGACCGCGACGCGGGAGGCGTCGAAGGCCGAGAGCCCGACCAGCTCGCGCATGAGCAGCACCGTCCCGCCCCACAGCACGAGCGGCCCGAAGCCGCTGGAGAGCTTGCCGACCAGCGCGTAGAGCGAGAAGTCCTCGCCGCGCCGGTCCTCGGGCACCAGGCACAGCAGGAAGATCCGGTCGACCGCGGAGAGCGAGCCGAGCGCGATCCCGACGACCGGCCCGAGCACCCACAGCAGCCTGCTCGAGCCCGTGGCCGCGCCGAGCGTGAGCGTCGCGACGGTGACCGCGAGCGTCACGAGCACGACCCTGCGCGGGCCGACGCGCTCCGCCGCGAGGCCGGCGCCGACCGCCCCGCCGATCGCCGCGACCGTGGCCACGGCCAGCAGCAGGTCGAGCTCGCTGTCGCCGAAGTCGCCGGTGCGCCGGGCGTAGACCGTCATGAACTGGATGACGGTCGCGATCGCGTCGACGTAGAAGAAGCGCGCGACGAGCAGCCGGCCGTGCGGAGCGTGGCGCGCGCGGCTGACGGTCGCGCGCAGCTCGGCGAGGGGCCCGGGCGTTGCGCGTCGCTCGCCTGCCGACGCCGAACACCGATCTGCCCTCGCCGAGCGAGGACCCATGGGCGCTCGGCGCCGCGGAGCATCGCGTACCAGCACAAAGCACGGCAGCGCGAAGACGCCGAAGAGCACCGCCGCCGGCGCGAACGCCGCCTGCGCGTTGCCCTTCGCGGCGATCGCGCCGATCACGAACAGCGCGGTGAGCGAGCCGAGGTAGCCGACCGCGACGCCTGTCCCGGAGACGCGTCCGCGCCGCTTCTCCTCGGGGGCGACCGTGGCCAGCAGCGGGTGGTACTGGGAGTCGGCGACGTTGAAGCAGTACGTCGCCAGGCCCGCGACCAGCAGCGCGACCACCACCGGCCCGACGAGCCCGAGCAGCGCCGTGAGCCCGACGCAGAGCGTCGTGAAGACCATCAGGATCGGCTTGTGGCGGCCCGTGGAGTCGGCGCGTGCGCCGATCGTCGGGAGCGTGAAGACCAGCGCGAGCGACACGGCGGCGCTCATCAGCCCGACGTAGACGTCGCGCTGCCCGCGCTCCTCGATGATCCAGTCGTTGAAGTACCGGGTCACCACCACGAGCGAGAAGATCGTGTTGGCGAAGTCGTAGAGGACCCAGCCGACGACGGGGAGCCGGTTGCGGGCCACCTCGCCAATCTAGGGTGGACGCATGCCGCCCGCCATCACCGTCCACGTCCTCCCGCCGTCGCACCCGTGCTTGACCGCCGAGGCCGCACTGCGCCTCAAGGGCCTGGAGTACGAGCGGGTGGTGATGGAGTCCGGCCGCCACGGCGAGGCGATGGAGGCGATCTACGGGGCGGGCAACGTGACCGTGCCGGGGATGGTCGTCGACGGCGAGGCCGTCCACGGCTCGCGCGCGATCACCGCCAAGCTCGAGGAGCTCGCGCCCGAGCCGCCGCTGTTCCCCGCCGACAAGGCCGACGCCGTGCGCGAGGCCGAGGCGTGGGGCGATCGTGAGCTGCAGGACCTCGGCCGCCGGCTGCCGTGGTGCGCGCTGCACTTCCGCCCCGAGGCGATGGGGACCTTCGGCGGCGCCGAGCCGCTCGACCCGGCCGGGACCGACTTCGCGATCCGCTTCCTGCGCGCCGCGTGGAAGTACCACGGCATCTCCGCGGTGCGCGTGGCCGAGGATCTCGCCCGGCTCCCGGCGAAGCTCGACCGGGTCGACGCGCTGATCGCCGACGGAACCCTCGGCGGCGAGCAGGCCAACGCCGCCGATCTCCAGATCGGCGCGACGCTGCGCGTGCTGCTCTGCGTCGGCGACCTGCACGGGCTCATGGTCGGCCGCCCGCTCGAGGAGCTCGCGCGGCGCTGGTTCCCGGACTACCCGGGCCTGGTGCCGGTCGGCGCCTACCCGGCGAGCTGGCTGAGCTCCTCCTGAGGTCCAGCGGGGCGCGCGGACACCGCGCGCCGTCCTCTTCGACGCGGCCGGGCGCCGGAGCGCACGCCGTACGCTGCGGCCATGGCCTACAGCAGCGCCGAGGCGCGGCAGGAGATGCTGGACACGATCGCCGAGGCGATCGACGACATCGCGGTGGCGGCCGCAGACCTCGGCGAGGCCTACGAGCTGCTCGACGACACCACCGCCGACCGGCTCGAGGGCGAGCTGTTCAAGCCGGTGCAGCTGGCGGCCGGGCGACTGATGCGTGCCCACGCGTCCTTCGCCGAGCGTCACGAGCTCGTCGCCCGTGAGCCGCGCCCCGGCGCCCCCGGGCCACCGTCGCAGGGCGCGCGCGGGTTCGTCGACCACGCGGTGGGCGCGGCCGCGCGCGCCGACGGCCGCCTCGCCGAGCTCCAGGACTCGCTGCGACCCGTGGACGTCGGCGACCCCGAGCTGCGGGCGGGGCTCTCCGAGACGCGCCGGATCGTCGGCGAGGTCCCCGGGCGCGCACGGCTGTTCGTGCGGACCCTGGGCCGCTGACGGCGCGCCGGCTGGGCTGCGGACCCTCCGTGGCGCTGGACGCTGAGCGAGATCGCAGGCTCCAAGGCCTGCGCGCAAGCGCAGTCGTCGCGGGCTCTCAGGCCTTCGCGTCGACCTCCGGCAGCGCGGTGCGCAGGCTGCGCTCCAGGCCGAGCTTGACCACGCGGTCGAGGCCGGGCACGACGGCGCCGAACTCGATCACGTAGCGCAGGTGGCTGCCGGCGGCCTTCTGGCTGAAGTGCATCTCGCCGTGGTGGCCGCGCAGGGGGGAGCCCTTCGTGATGCGGTAGCGGATGAGCTCGTTCGGGACGGCCTCGGTGACGGTCTCCTCGAACGGCGGCAGCATCGCGATGCGCAGGGAGCGCACCGAGCCCACGCCGTTGCGTCCGCTGTCGCCGTCGCGCACCCGGGTGACCTTCGCCCCGAACAGCGGGCCGAGGTTCTCGTGCTCGGCGAGGTAGGCGTAGACGCGCTCCACGGGCTTGGCGAAGTCCTGCTCGATCTCGATCCGCTGCATGGCGGCGAGCCTATCCTCTGCCGGGCATGGAGCTCGCGCCCCGCACGACGCTGCGCCTCGGCGGCCCTGCCGCCCGCCTGGTCGAGGCGGCCACCGAGGCCGCGGCGATCGCTGCCGTCGCCGAGGCCGACGCGGCCGGCGAGGAGCTGCTCGTCCTGGCCGGCGGCTCGAACGTGGTGGTAGCCGACGCGGGCTTCCCGGGCGTCGTGGTGGCGCTCGCGTCGAAGGGCGTCGAGCGCGCGGAGCGCGGCGAGGACGCGATCCTCACCGCTCAGGCCGGCGAGGGCTGGGACGCGTTCGTCGCGCTTGCCGTCTCCGAGGGGCTCGCCGGGGTCGAGTGCCTCAGCGGCATCCCGGGCTCCGTCGGCGCGACGCCGATCCAGAACGTCGGCGCCTACGGCCAGGACGTGGCCGAGACGATCGTCGGCGTACGTGCCTACGACCGTCGTTCGCGGGCGACCGTCGAGCTCGACCGCGGGGACTGCGCGTTCGCCTACCGCTCCTCCGCCTTCAAGCGCGAGCCGGGCCGCTGGGTCGTCCTCGCCGTCTCCTTCGCCTTGGAGCGCAGCCCGAGCTCCAAGCCGCTGCGCTACGTCGAGCTCGCTCGGACGCTCGGGGTGAGCGTCGGCGCGCGCGCGCCGCTGGGCGCCGTCCGCGACGCCGTGCTCGACCTCCGGCGCGCGAAGGGCATGGTCGTCGACCCTGGCGACCCGGACTCGGTCTCCGCGGGCTCGTTCTTCACGAACCCGATCTTCGGCTGGAAGGAGTTCCGGGTGCTCGAGCGGCGCGTCGCCGAGCGCCTCGGCCCCGACGCCCGCCTCCCGCGCTTCCCGGAGGAGGACGGGCGCGTCAAGACCTCCGCCGCCTGGCTCATCGAGAACGCGGGCTTCACCAAGGGCCACGGCGACCCGGCGACGGTCGCGATCTCCTCAAAGCACACCCTGGCGCTGACCAACCGCGGCGCGGGCACGACGCTCCAGCTCGTCGCGCTCGCGCGCGAGGTGGCGGCGGGCGTCGAGGAGGCCTTCGGAGTCAGCTTGGCGCCCGAGCCGGTGTTCGTCGGCCACGCCTGGCCGGCGCCGGCGGGCTGACCGCGAGCCGCGCGCGAGCCGCCGGTTCGTCGCGCGCACCTGACGGGAACGGTTGGGACCATGCCCGCGAAGAAGCAGCCGGAGCTGCCCAGCACGCTCGAGCGCTCGCCGAAGAAGGCGCAGCGCACCTACTCCAAGACGCTCGAGAGCGCCGAGGAGACCTACTCCGGCGACGAGGAGCGCGCGCACCGCACCGCGTTCTCCGCGCTCAAGCACTCCTTCGAGAAGGTCGGCGACCACTGGGAGGAGAAGGACGACAAGGGGCCGTCGGATCCGCAGGCGGCGCGGTCCGGCGCCGCGGCGCGCCAGGGCGCGGCGAAGAGCTACGGCGGCGTCGACGCGGAAGGCTCCACGAAGCAGGAGCTGCTCGCCAAGGCCCGCGACGCCGAGATCGCCGGCCGCTCGAAGATGGACAAGGCCGAGCTGGCCGACGCGCTGCGCAAGCACAACGACCGGGAGACGGCAAAGGCCCGCAAGCAGGGCTGAGAACCGGTTTCGAAAAGGCGCGGCCGTGAGACGGCGCCTCATTTCGAAACCGGTTCTGAGCGTTCGCCTACCGCGTCGCGCCGGGGGATGGGCGCAGAGCGGCACGCGGCGGTCAGGTCCTGCGCCAGAGGGCGCCGTCGCCCACGCTCTCGCGCAGGACCGCACCTTCGCCCGCGGCGGCGATGAGCAAGTCCTCGGCGGCCGCGTCGTCCGCTGCGGTCATCGGCGGCGCCATGGCCGCCGAGATCTCGCGCGTGCTCAGCGCCCAGTCGGACGCGCGCAGCACTTCGAGCGGATCGGCGGCGGGCGCCCGGCGCTCGAGCGAGCGGTCGAGGTTCGCGATGCAGACGTCGTAGGCCTCGACGGGTTGGAAGCCGCCGGCCTCCAGCGACGCGCCATCGTGCGTGCGGGTGAAGATCAGGGAGGGAGCCGTGAAGCGCTCCGAGCCGTCGGAGTCGAACGACTTGCCCTGGAAGTGCGTCGGGCCGCCCTCGGCGGTGCGCGCCTCGGCGCGGTCGGCCTCGTAGGCCTCCCACACCGCGGGGGACTCGATCGCCCCGACGACCGCGTCGGCGTCGAGCCCCGCGACGCGCGCGAGCGCGGCGCGCAGGTCGTCGGGCTCGTCGATCAGCGCGGTGGAGGTGAACTGGGCGAATTGCAGCGCGCGAAGCGCCTCGTACTCCCGCTCGGGCGCGGCCAGGCGGGTGGCCACGATCGTCCGGCAGGCCGGCGAGGTCGCGCCGACCCGCGGCTTCGGCGCCGTCGCGAACGGCATCCCGTAGCGGCGGAAGCGACGGTAGCCCGTGGCCATGCGCGTCGGCGTGTAGCCCCGGTCGACGTAGAGCTGGGCGTCCTCGGCCAGGCCGATCATCACGTGGCGCCACTTCAGCTGGGCCCCGTAGCGCCAGCGGAGCACCGCGAGGTCGGGAGAGGCGCTGTAGGCCCACGGGCAGCCCGGGTCGGTGAAGTGGGTGACGGCGACGGTGGAGGCCATGGACTCAGATGGTTGCAGACGCAATCGCCAGCCTGACGCCGGCTACCGCGTCCGGCGCAGCGCGAGCAGCGCGCGATCGTCGGCCTGCGGCCCCACCTCGAAGGCGTCCAGCCGGGCGACGAGGCCGTCGATCGCGGCCTGCGGCTGCGCCGGCCCGTCGCGCAGCGTGGCGAGCAGCCGCTCCTCGCCGAAGCGCTCCGCGCGGCCCACCGCGTCCGTGACGCCATCCGTGTGCAGGACGATCAGATCGCCGGGCAAGAGCTCCACCGTGCCCGCCGCCCAGGCGTGGCCGATCGGGGCGGCGCCGAGCATCGGCGAGGTGACGCCGACCGCACTCAGCGCGCCGTCGCGCAGGAGCAGCGGGAGCGGGTGGCCGGCGGAGACGACGGTGAGCTCCGAGCCCCGGGCGAGCAGCACCACGACCGAGCACAGCTCCAGGTCGTCCTCGGCCTGGAGCGTGGCGTTGACCAGGTCGAGCCCCGCCCGCGCGTCGCCGCCTCCGAGCTCTGCGGCGGTGACCAGCGTGTGGCGGGTACGGGCGGTGAGCGCCGCGGCCGGGGCGCCCTTGCCCGCGACGTCGCCGACGAGCGCGAGCACCGAGCCGTCGTCGAGTACGACGACGTCGTAGAAGTCGCCTCCGACCTCGTTGGCCGCGCCCGCCGCGCGGAAGTGCGCCGCGAGCTCCCAGCCCGGTGCGTGGGGCAGCTCCCGCGGCAGGAGGGCCTTCTGCAGGACGCTGGCGATCTTCACGCGCGCGCTGTGCACGCGCGCGTTCTCGACGGCGACCGCCGCGCGGGCGGCCAGCTCCGTCGCCGTGGTCACGTCCTCGGGGCCGTAACGCCGCCGCGACTCGGCCGCCACCCAGGTCAGCGCGCCGATCACGCGGCTGCCGATGGCGAGGGGCACGATCAGGACCGAGGAGAAGCCGATCTCCTCGAGGAGCGCGAGGTGCCCCGCGTCGACGGCGCCTGCGGCGAGCAGCTCCGGGGTGAGGTCGGCGTAGAGCTGCGGCTCGCCCGTGCGCAGCACCCCGCCGATGCCGACGTCCTCGGTGAGGTCGGGGGGATAGCGGCGCCGCAGCTCGTGCCCGAGCGCGACCTTGTCGGAATCGATGTGTGCCAGGGCCGCGAGCTCGCAACGGCCGTCGGGCGTCAAGAGGTCCACGCTGCACCAGTCTGCGAGCTCGGGCACCACGAGCTGAGCTGTGCGCTGGAGCGTCAGCGCCGTGTCCAGGGAGGAGCCCAGCAGCGCCCCCGCGTCGGCCAGGAAGCTCGAGCGCTGCTCGGCGCGCTTGACCGTGGTGATGTCCTCGATGACGTTGACCGCGGTGCGCACGCGGCCCTCGGCGTCGCGCAGCGGGCTGGCTTGGACGCGCGTCCAGGCGACCGCGCCCGTCGCCGGATCGAGGCTGCGCACCACGACGGGCTCGGCGTCCTCGCCGGCGATGAGCCGCTGCGCCGGCATGCGCTCGGCCTCCAGCGGCGCGCCCGCCTCGTCGGTCACGACCATGCGCTCGAGGTAGGCAGCGGCGGATTGGGGCGAGAGGCCCTCGCTGTCACCGGTCAGCCCCGCGGCAGCGCGGTTGCCGTAGATGACGCTTCCGCCGGCGGCCTGGATCGTCACGGCGTCGGGCAGCGCGTCGAGCGCCTGGGCGAGCGCGTCGACCTTGCGACGCAGCCGCGTCCCGACGATCGTCAGCACCCCGATCACCGCGACGGTCGCCAGCCGGATGAGCTCGTCGACGTCGCCGGCGTCGCCGTGGGCGGCGATGAGGACCGCGGAGAGCAGGAAGGCGAGCACGGCGAGCGTCGTGGTGGCCTCGAGCAGTCCGGCGGCCGCGGGCAGCAGCGGGCTGATCACGAGCGGCGCGATCGGGACGTCGAAGTGGGGAGTCAGGACGTCGACGAGGACGACGGCGGCGTCGAGGGCAAGGCCGGCGGCGGTGAGCGTCCGCAGCGGCCGACGGCGCCGGGTCCCCGCGCTCAAGCCGGTGGCCCGTCGGGCCACGGCAGCAGGGCGTCGAGCCCCCGCAGATCGCACTGCCGGCGCTCCTCGCCGAGCGCTCCGCGATGGCGGTCCACGTGCGCGCGCGCGCCACCGACCGCGCGGGTGGCGCGCGGGAGGTCCCACCGTTCGCCGTCGCGGCCCGCACCCACGGCTTCCAGCAGATCAGACGGAGGGAGCTGACGCAAGAAGCGCCGCGCTTGAGCCGTTCCAGGTCGGCGGCTAGGGTCTCGAACGTCCCCACCCGAGGAGAGACCCCGTGTCCGACCACCTGACCAACCGCCAGGGCCACCCCGTCTACGACAACCAGAACTCGCGGACCGTCGGCTCACGCGGGCCGGCCACGCTCGAGAACTACCAGTTCCTCGAGAAGATCTCCCACTTCGACCGCGAGCGGATCCCGGAGCGCGTGGTCCACGCGCGCGGGTTCGTCGCCCACGGCGACTTCGAGGCGTACGGCACCATCGGCGACGAGCCCGCGTCGAAGTACACGCGCGCCAAGCTGTTTGCGGAGAAGGGGGTCAAGACGCCGATCTCGATCCGCTTCTCGACCGTCATCGGCGGCCGCGACTCCTCAGAGGCCGCCCGCGACCCGCGCGGCTTCGCGGTGAAGTTCCGCACCCAGGACGGCAACTGGGATCTCGTGGGCAACAACCTGCCGGTCTTCTTCATCCGCGACGCGATCAAGTTCCCGGACGTCATCCACGCGCTCAAGCCCGATCCGGTCACGTTCAAGCAGGAGCCGAACCGGATCTTCGACTTCATGAGCCGCACACCCGAGTCGATGCACATGCTCACGTTCCTGTTCTCCCCGCGCGGGATCCCGGCCAACTACCGCACCCAGCAGGGCTTCGGCGTCAACACCTACAAGATGGTCGACGCGCAGGGCAAGGGGACGCTCGTGAAGTACCACTGGGAGCCCGAGGCCGGCATTCACTCGCTCACCCAGGAGCTGGCCGACGCCATCCAGGCCACGCACCTCGGCCACGCCTCCGAGGACCTCTACACCGCGATCGACCGCGGCGAGTTCCCCGCATGGGAGCTGCGCGTGCAGCTCATGGAGGACGGAGAGCACCCCGAGCTCGACTTCGACCCGCTCGACGACACGAAGACCTGGCCCGAGGATCAGTTCCCGCTGCTGCCGGTGGGTCGCATGGAGCTCAACCGCAACGTCTCCAACCACTTCGCGGAGAACGAGCAGATCGCGTTCGGCACCGGCGTGCTGGTCGACGGCCTTGACTTCTCCGACGACAAGATGCTCGTCGGGCGCACGTTCAGCTACTCAGACACGCAGCGCTACCGCGTCGGGCCGAACTACCTGCAGCTGCCGGTCAACCAGCCCGAGGCGCCGGTGCACACCAACCAGCGCGACGGGCAGATGGCCTACGACAACGTCGACGGCGGCGGCAACCCGCACATCAACTTCGAGCCCTCGAAGTTCGGGCTGCCCGAGGCCGAGGGGAACGGCCAGCCGCACGAGCCGCTGTACCCCGAGGCGCGCCTGGTGCGCGCGGCGATCGAGCGCAAGAACGAGTACGGCCAGGCCGGCGAGCGCTACCGGACGATGCCCGACGAGGAGCGCGAGGACCTCATCCTCAATCTCACGGGCCTGCTCGGGCAGTGCGACGACGACATCCAGGACCGGATGATCGGCCACTTCGCCCAGTGCGATGCGCAGTTCGGCGAGCGCGTCGCCGAGGGCCTCGGCCGGCCAGTCGCGGCGGGCGTGGCCTAGGACCGCCGCGCCGACGTCGTTCTGACGGCGGCGCCCGCGGCGCCCACGTCGCTTGGCGCTACCTAGAAGCCCGAGACGTTCAACCGGCCGCCCGTCGTCGTCTTGCCGGCCAGTGACGGGGTGGGCGTGGCGGCGGCGGCTGCCAGGATCGACGAACGGATCTCCGTGGCGCTGGCCCCGGGGTGAGACGCGGCGTACAGCGCGGCGGCGCCGGTCACGTGGGGTGTGGCCATCGACGTCCCGTTGTAGGACTCGAAGCTGTTGAAGGCGGTCGTCGACCAGACGTCGACACCGGGAGCGCCGAGGTCGACGGTCCTCTGGCCGTACTGCGAGAAGGACGCGAGGGCGCCGGTTCGGGAGATGGCCGCGACCGCGATCACGGCGTCGTAGCCCGCGGGGGTGGTGCTCGTGTCGTAGCCGGAGGGATAGCTGGGCGTCGTGTCATTGTCGGTGCCGCTATTGCCGGCCGCCGCGACGAAGAGGATGTTCTGCTGCGCGCCGCGGTCGATCGCGTCGAGCAGCGCCTGGGAGAAGCCGCCGCCGCCCCACGAGTTGTTCGTCGCCACGACGTTGATGCCGCGCCTCTTGAGGTCGGTGAAGTAGTCCACGGCCTTGATGGCGTTGGAGACCGCCCCGCCGCGGCGGCCGAGGAACTTGCCGCTGATCAGCGTCGCGTCCCAGTTCATGCCGACGACGCCCTTACCGTTGTTGGCCTTGCCGGCGATGGTGCCCGAGACGTGGGTGCCGTGGTCGTCGAGCGAGCCCCTCGTGCCGCCGTCGTAGATCGTGTTGTTGTTCCCGTCGAAGTCCCAGCCGTGGACGTCGTCGACGTAGCCGTTGCCGTCGTCGTCCTTGCCATTGACCGGGTCGTTGGGGTTCGTCCACACCTGGCCGTCGAGGTCGGGGTGCGTGAACTGGATCCCCTCGTCGATGATCCCGACGTACGAGCCCTTGGAGCCCGTGTGGCCCGCGGCCCACGCCTCCTCGGCCTGGGAGCCGTAGATGTCCGTGGAAGTCGTGGCGTCCGAGTACATGCCCCACAGCCGGCGATCGGTGAAGAACGGGTCGGTCGCCGTCGCCTGGGTCTCCACGCGCCAGTTGGGCTCGGCGTAGGCCACCGCGTCGTCGGCGCGCAGCTCGTCGATCGCCTTGGCGTTCGACGCGCCGGAGGGCAGGCGGAGCAAGTCGACATCGACCCGTGCGCGGGCGATCGCCTCGCGACCCGTCGAACGGACCTTGGCCGCGGCGCGCTCACGAGCCTGCGCCGTGCTGGCGGCCTTGTAGCCGACGAGCACCTCGGACGCGACCGCACGAGCGGCGTCGTCGGAGCCGCCGGGCGCGGCCAGGGCGGCTTGCGCCGGGACAAGGGACCCGAGAACGGCGAGGGCGAAGGTAAGGGGCTTGCGCACGGCTGGAACTCCTGGCGTGGATGAGGTCCCGGACGACGGCCGACCGGAGCTGCTCTTTAGCTGAGCTGCGGCAGCATGCCGCAGAAGGCCGGCCTTGCGGGCTCTGGGCCGCAGCAACGTCAGGAGCATGACAAGCGCAGACGGCCGCGGTCGCGGCGAGCTCGGGCGGCAAGTGCGGTAGGTACGTCGGCAGCCCGTTCGCCGAACCGTCAGCCTGGCGGCCGAGCCGCTCAAGCAGGTGCGTGCGCCACGCGTCACCCAGGGAATTCACCACGTCCGGTTTGCTCTGAGCGCGCCGCTGGCCTGGGATCTGGGCTTCCTGGCCTTCGGCGCTGGTCGTAGCCGGGTCGCCCCGGCGCGTGGCGCCGAGCGCGCGCGGCGCCACGCGCCGGGCGCGATGGGCGAGGGGTGACGGCGCGTGGGCGCTTGAAGCGCGGCTCGTAGGCTCAGCGCATGAGCGGTCCGCGAGTCGACTACGAGCGGCACGGCCGCACCTATGCCCTCCACCGGCAGCCCGAGCCGCGCATCGCGGCCCGCATCCATGCCGCGCTCGGCGACGCGCGGACGGTCGTGAACGTCGGGGCGGGCTCGGGCTCGTATGAGCCCGAGGACCGCTGGGTGCTGGCCGTCGAGCCGAGCGCGACCATGCGGGCGCAGCGCCCCCCAGGCGCTTCGCCGGTGATCGCCGGCCGCGCCGAGGCGCTGCCGCTGGACGACGACAGCGTCGATGCGGCGATGGCCTGCGTGACGATCCACCACTGGGAGCCGCCCGCTGCCGGGTTGGCCGAGCTGCGCCGCGTGGCGCGCGGGGCCGTGGTCGTCTTCACCTTCGACCTCGATGGACTTCCGAGCTGGCAGCACGAGCTCCTGGAGGAGGGCCTGCGGATCGAGCGCCCGCGCTTCCCGGCGGTCGACGAGGTCGCCGCTGCGCTCGGCGGACGGACGCGCGTGGAGCGCATCCCGACGCCGGGCGACTGCCTCGATGGCTTCTTCGAGGCGTTCTGGCGGCGGCCGGAGGCGCTGCTGGACCCCGAGGTCCGGGCCTGCCAGTCCATGTGGGCGCTTCTGGACCCCGGAGTGGAGAGGCGCATCGTCGCCCGGCTCGCCGAAGCGCTGGCGTCGGGTGCGTGGGACGCCGAGCACGGGCACCTTCGAACGCAAGGCGCCTTCGACGGCGCCCTGCGACTCGTGATCTCCGAGCCCGCGTAGCAAGCCGCTCAGGCCAGAAGTGCGCCTCCGGCCTGTACGGCGGCGACGGCGCGTCCGACCGGCGGACGTGGACCGCTCGCCACCTGGGTAGAGGGCCGGGGTGACCGTGCCCGACGACGAGCTCGACCTCGCCGCGATCCGCTCCGAGCTCGAGGCGCGCCGTGACCGCACGCGCGAACGGGTCGGCGTGCTCGCCCAGCGCCCGGACGCCGGCAGCTCGCTCGGCTTCGGCAAGCGCATAGGCGATGGCACGATCGAGGCGGTCAGCCGCCTGACGGAGATCGGCGTGGGCGGCTCGCTCGAGGTGAGCCTGGCCCGCACGGAGCGCGCCCTCGAGAAGCTCGACGACGGCACCTACGGGCGCTGCGACCGCTGCGGCGAGCCGATCGCGCCCGGGCGGCTGCGGGCCATGCCCGACAGCGTCCTGTGCCTGACCCACGCCGCGGCCGAGCGCCGCGTGCCGCCGCGCCGCTGAGGCCACGTCGCAATTGGCTCCCCGGCGTCCGGTCTTGCCGCGCTCGAAGCCACGCTGGCCGCCCTGCTCAGCCACGGGCTGGCGGTCGAGCGCACGGCCGCCGCGCTCGATCTGCACCCCAGCACGCTGCGCAACCGCCTCGCTCGCATCGGGAGCTGACGGGCTTCGACTCGCGCGATCCGTCCGAGGTCGCGATCGCCTGGTGGGCGGTGCGCGCACGTGAGCTGTCCAGCAGGGCTTGACGACGCGGAGCTCGTCCTCACTACGGCGAGTCGAGCGGGCGTCGGTTGCGGCCGGGTCGTCGCCCGCATCAGGCGCCCGGGTCGTCCACCGGCGGCGCGGCCTCCGCCCGGCGCTCCTCGCGACCGCCGCGAACCACCATCACCCACCACAGGCCACCGCACGCCGCGAAGCCCGCGACGATGAAGACCAGCGAGATAGCGGCGATGGCCGACTGGCTGGTGGCCAGGACGGACACGCTCAGGCCAGGTTCGACTTGCGCGGGTAGACCACGTCGGGGTCGGTGAGGACGTTGACGAGCGCGGGCAGGCCGCTCTCGAACGCGCGGGCCAGCGCCGGCTTGACGTCCTCGGGCTTCTCGACGAGCTCGCCGTGGCAGCCGAGCGCCTCGACGACCTTGTCGTAACGGGTGCCCGGGCGCAGCTCGGCGGCCACGGAGTAGCCGTAGAGGAACTCCATCGGGTGCTTCTCCAGCGCCCAGATGCCGTTGTTGCCCATTACGGAGACGACGTTGACGCCGTGGCGGGCGAGCGTGTCGAACTCCATGCCGGCGAAGCCGAACGCGCCGTCGCCCTGCAGCAGGACGACCTGGCGGTCGGGGTGCGCGATCTTCGCCGCGAGCGCGTAGCCCGGGCCCGAGCCGAGGCAGCCGAACGGGCCTGGGTCCATCCAGCAGCCCGGCTCGTAGGTGTCGATGACGCGGCCGGCGTAGGAGACGAAGTCGCCGCCGTCGCCGATGACGATCGCGTTGCGGTCGAGCACCTCGCCGAGCTCCTTGTACAGGCGCATGGGGTGCAGCGGCGAGCGCGGGTCGTTCAGCTCCTCGGTCTCCTTGGCGCGCTTCTCCGTCTCCTGCTCGCGCAGGTGGCTCACCCACTGCGTCGTGTCCGTCCCGTCCTTCGCGCCCTCGCGCAGCGCGTCGAGGATCGCCGGCAGCCCGCCGTAGAGCTCGGCCGCGACGGGCCGCGGGTGCGCGCGGGTCGGTTCGGCGCGGTCGATGACCACGAGCTCGGTCTCCTCGCCGAACGAGGCGCCAAAGCCGAGGCGGAAGTCCATCGGCACGCCGATCACCAGCGCGAGGTCGGCGCCCTTGAGGCCGTCGCCGCGGGCGCGGGAGAACGAGAGGCGGTGGTCGGCCGGGACGCAGCCGCGGCCCATGCCGTTGAGGAAGACCGGGATGCCGCGCTCCTCTGCGAGCTCCAGCAGCGCGGTCTCGCCGTGGCCCCAGTAGAGGTTCGTGCCGGCCATGATCACCGGGCGGTCGGCTTCCTTGAGGAGCGCGATGGCGCGGTCCATCGCGGCGCCGTCCGGCTCGGAGCCGGTGCTCGCGTGCGGCGCGGTGCGACCGTCCTCGAGCACCGGCCCCTCGGAGAACACGAGGTCCATCGGGAAGTCCACGAACGCCGGGCCGCCGTGCGGCGCCTGCGCGGCGAGGAACGCGTCGTCGACGAGGCCGGGGATCTCCGCGGTGGTGTCCGGCGTGGCGGCGAGCTTGGTCAGCGGCTTGACGAACGGGACGTGGTCGATCTCCTGCAGCGAGCCCTGGCCCCAGCGCATCGCGGGCGCACGCCCGGCGAGCACGACGATGGGAGAGTTGTTCATCTGCGCGGAGCCCATCGCGCTCATGCCGTTCGTGACGCCCGGGCCCGCGGTCAGCGCGGCGACGCCCGGCTCGCGCGTGGCCTTCGCCCAGCCCTCGGCGGCGAAGGTCGCGGTCTGCTCGTGGCGGACGTCGATGATGTCGATGCCCTCCTCGCGGCAGCCGTCGTAGATCGAGAAGATGTGGCCGCCGGAGAGCGTGAAGAGCTTCGTGACGCCGTGCGCCTTGAGGCGCTGGGCGACGAGGCGGCCGCCGTGGGCGGAGGTGAGCTGCGGTTCTTCGGTGGTTGACATGGACGCGAGCCTAGGGCGGGTCGGGTGCACACAACAGGGCGTCGCGCGTCGAATCCAAAGCGTTTTCTGCTCACCGTGTGATGATGCAGCGCATGGAAGTCACCATCGTCGGCGGCCACGGCCAGATCGCCCTGCTTCTCGCCGCGCGCCTTAGCGAGGCCGGGCATCGCGTGCGCAGCACGTTCCGCAACCCAGACCACGAGGCCGAGGTGGCGGCGACGGGCGCCGCGGCGGTCCGCGTCGACCTCGAGGACCCGATGAGCGACCTCGACGGCGCGGTGGCCGGCGCGGACGCGGTCGTCTTCGCCGCGGGCGCCGGGCCCGGGTCGGGCACGCAGCGCAAGCGCGACGTCGACCTCGGCGGCGCGGTGCGGCTGATCGGCGCCGCGCGCGACGCGGGCGTGCCGCGCTTCGTCATGGTCTCGACCGTGGGGACCGAGCGCGCGGGCGTCGCGGGCGCGATGGGGCCCTACCTCGAGGCCAAGCTCCAAGCCGACGAGGCGCTCGCGAAGTCCGGCCTGGACTTCACGATCGTGCGGCCCGGCACGCTGACGAACGATCCCGGCACCGGCTTCGTCGCCTGCGCGGCGCACTTCGGGCGCTCGGGGGAGATCGCGCGCGACGACGTCGCCGCGGTGCTCCACGCGGTGCTCGAGCTGCCGCAGACCGTCGGCCACACCTTTGAGGTCATGGACGGCGACACGCCGATCGCCCGGGCGGTCGCGACGCTGGCATGAGCTCGGTGGCGGCGATCACCCGCTTCGCGCGGCGGGCGCAGCGACCATGAGCACCCGAGCGGTCACGCGCTTCGAGCTGCCGGCGGAGCTCGCCTGGGTGCTGCGGCCGGAGGTCGCGGCGCTCACGGCGGAGATCGCCCGGGCGCTCGAGGCGGAGGATCCGGGCTACGAGGCCGCCGCGCTGCGGCTCGGGGTCGCCGAGGCGCTGCGGCAGTTCGTCGATGACGTCGAGCTCGGTCACGAGGCGCGCCCGCGGCGGCTCTTCTTCAACTTCGGGCGCACCGAGATGCGCGCGGGCCGGCCGCTCGAAGGGCTGCTCGGCGCCTATCGGCTCGGCGGCCGCCTGGCCTGGCGGCGCTTCGCGGCCGCCGGCTCGCGTGCGCGGGTCGCCCCGGGCACGCTGCACGGGCTCGCCGAAGCCGTCTTCTCCTGGGTCGACGAGCTCTCCGACCAGTCCGCCGCGGGCTACGCGCAGGAGCGCACCGCGGCCGCGAGCGCGGCGCAGCTGCGCACGGAGCGCCTGGTGCGCCTGCTCGTCGCCGAGCCCGCGGCGGATCCTGCGGTGGTGGAGACGGCTGCGGGGCAGGTGCCGTGGGCGCTGCCCGCGACGCTTGCGGTCGCCGCGGTGGCCGACGAGCGGGGCCGCCTGCTCAGCGCGCTCGGGCTCGGCGTGGCCGCGGCGCCGCTCGGTGAGCTGCTCTGCGTGGTGGTTCCCGACCCGGGCGCACGGGGGCGCGAGCTCGAGGTGCTGCTCGAGCGCCGTGGGCTGCTCGGCGCGCTCGGGCCGGCGGTGCCCTGGCGTCGCGCGGCGGTCTCGTGGCGCCGCGCGCAGGCGACCCGCGCGCTGGCGGCCCGTGGCGCGATCGCGCTGCCGCAAAGCGTGGCGGGCGCTCCGCGAACGTCGGCGGAGACCCACGGGCCGGCGCTCCGTCCGATCTCGGGAGCTCGAGTGCCGGCGGTCCACTGGGAGGCAGGGAGCGATCGGCACTTGCCGCAGCGCGGCGGGCTCGTGCGCGCCGACGACCACGGCGAGCTGCTCCTGCTCGCCGCCGACTCAGAGCTGGCGGGCGAGCTGAGCGCGCGGATGCTCGCGCCGCTCGCCGCGCTCACCGAGCGCCAGCGAGAGCGCTTCGAGGCGACGCTCGCGGCGTGGCTCGGCCACCGCGGCGCGCTGAAGCCGACCGCCGCCGAGCTCGGCGTCCACCCGCAGACCGTGCGCTACCGCGTCGCCCGCCTGCGCGAGCTCTTCGGCGAGGCCGCGCTCGACGACCCGCGCACGCGCTTCCAGCTCGAGCTCGCGCTCCGGGCGCGCGCGCTGGCCTGAGCGCCCGCGCGGCCGGCTTGCCAAGGTGAGCGCGTGCCCGATGCCCCCTCACGCTGGCGCGCCTCGCCCGCGCGGCTGCTGCGCCTGCTCGTCGGGCTCGTGCTCTTCGGCGGCGGCGAGGGGCTGCTCGTCCACTCCGCGCTCGGCAACTCGCCGTGGACGGTGCTTGCGGAAGGCGCGGCCGAGCAGGTCCACGTGGCGATCGGCACCACGACGATCGCCATCTCCTTTCTCATCCTGCTCGCCTGGGTGCCGCTCAAGCAGCGCCCCGGCCTGGGGACCCTCGCCAACGCCGTGGTCGTCGGGGCCGCGATCGACGTGACGCTGCGGCTCCTGGGTGACGGCGCGGAGCCGCTCGGCGCTCGCGTGGCCGAGGTCGCCGGCGCGATCGCGCTGGTGAGCGTCGGCTCGGGCTTCTACCTCACCGCCCGCCTCGGGCCGGGTCCGCGCGACGGGCTGATGACCGGCCTGGCGGCGCGCACCGGGCGCTCCATCCGGCTGACGCGCGGCCTCATCGAGCTCGGCGCCTGCGTGGTGGGGTTCGCGCTCGGCGGCACGCTCGGCCCCGGCACGCTCGCCTTCGCGCTGCTCATCGGCCCGGGCGTGCAGCTCGCGCTCGCGCGGCTCGGGGCGCTCGGGGTCGCTGACCTCTGAGAACCCGAGCGCCGTATCCGGCGCGATGCGCCGCTCGCCGCTCTCGCGGAGACCACGCGAAGCAGCGCGCGAGACCGCATAGCCTCCCCCGCCGTGCGCACCCTCGTCATCTCCGACCTGCACCTGGGCTCGCGCCTGCAGCGCGACGTGCTGCGGCGCCCCGCGGCGCTCGAGCGCCTCTGCGAGGAGCTCGTCGGCGTCGACCGGCTCGTGCTCCTGGGGGACACCGTCGAGATGCTCGAGGGCCGGCCGCGGCGCTCGCTGGAGGAGGCCGAGCCGGTCCTGCGCGCGATCGGCGCCGCGCTCGGCAAGCACGCGGAGGTCGTCCTGCTGCCGGGCAACCACGACCACGCCCTCGTGCGGCCGTGGCTGCGCGAGCAGCGCCTGAAGGGCAAGGCGCTCGGCCTCTCTGGTCGGGTGGCGCTCAAGTCGAGCCCCGACCTCGCCGCGATCGCCCGCTGGCTCAAGCCTGCCCGCGTGCAGGTCCGCTATCCGGGGGCCTTCCTCGGCGACGGGGTCTGGGCCCACCACGGCCACTACCTCGACCGCCACCTCGTGCGCCAGCCCACGCTGCCGATCAGCGGGGCGACGCCCGAGGACTACGAGCGCGCGCTTGGCACCTCGATCGCCGCGGTCGGCGCCGTGATGGCCGCCTCGCTGCCGCCCGTCGTCGGAGAGCCCGTGGACCGCATCGCCGGGCTCATCCGCCTGGTCGGTGTCGCGGCGCTCCCGTTCGCCGCGTCGCTTCCCGGCGCCGGGCTGCTCGCGCCGCTCAGCGCGGGGGCGCTCGGCTTCCAGTTCCGCCGGGTCGGTCTGCCGGCGATGGCGGCGGTCACCGCGCGGCTGGGCGTGGAGGCCGAGCACGTCCTCTTCGGCCACGTCCACCGGGCCGGCCCGCGCGAGGACGACGACTCCTACGAGTGGCGCTACGGCGACGCCCAGCTGTGGAACACGGGCTGCTGGGTCTACGAGCCGCTGCTGCTCGCGGGCACCACGCCGCCGCACCCGTACTGGCCGGGCGGCGCCCTGCGCATCGAGGACGGCGAGATCACGCCGCTCGGCCTGCTCGACGAGATCGACCCGCGCGCGCTGCGCTAGCGGCGGTTCTCAGTTGACCGACGGATCCTCGGGCATCCGCGCGAGCACCGCGAAGGCGCCGCCCTTGCGCTCGAGCACCTCGCCCCACAGCTCGTCGGGATCCGGCGCGAAGACGTCGTCGATGCGCGCCTCCACCACGATCCACGAGCCCTCCTCGAGCTCGGCGTCGAGCTGTCCCGGCGACCAGCCGGAGTGCCCGGCGAAGACGCGGGCGCGCCGCAGGCCCTCGGCGAGCGCCTCGAGGTCGCTCTCGGACGGGAGGAAGCCGACGTCGCCGAGCACGACCGCCGCCGCATCGGTCGGGTCGTTGAACTCCGCGAGGACCATCACGGCGCTCGGCTGCACGGGGCCGCCCTCGTAGACGAGATCCCCGGGAGCGACGATCGCGCCGAGCTCGTCGACCGCGACGGCCACCTCGGCGTCCGACGGACGGTTGAGCACGAGGCCCATCGCCCCGTCCGACGTGTGCTCGGCGATCAGCACGACGCTGCGAGCGAAGCTCGGGTCGGCCAGAGCCGGGGAGGCGATGAGCAGCTTGCCGCGCAGCAACGTCATAGCTCGGGCAGTGTGACAGCGCGCACGGGCGACTTTCAGGCGTCGGCGGCGCGACGTCCGAGCGCCCAGTCCACCGACTCGTCGAACGTGCGCAGCTCGAGGTCGAACGCCGCGCGGGCCGCGCCGTCGTCGGGCAGCAGGGTGAACTCGAGCGAGCGCATGAGCGGCTCGATCAGCGCGCGGTCCTCGCCGGCGATCGCCGCGCCGACCCGGCTGGCCACCGGCGTGATGCTCACGGGCACGCCGAACGACGGCTTCGGCGCCCCGGCCAGCTCGGCGATCCGCCGGACCATGTCGCCGTAGGAGAGCTCGGTCGCGCCGCCCACGTCGAAGCTGCGCGCGCCGCTGACTTCCAGGGTGGTGCCCGCCCGCGCGAGGTACTCGACGACGTCGCGCTCGTCGATCGGGCGCGTGCGGTTGTAGCGCCAGGCCGGCAGCGCGAGCACGGGCATCCGGTCGACGACCGACGCGAGGAAGTCGAAGGAGCGCGACCCGTGCCCGATGACCATGCTCGCCCGCAGCGCAACCGCCTCGGGTGCGCCCTCGAGCAGGATCTCCTCCACGGCGTGGCGGCTCTCGAGGTGCGCCGAGCCACCCTCGCCGTCCTGCTCGGGCACGATCCCGCCGAGGTAGACGATGCGCCGCAGGCCCGCCTCGCGCGCCTTGGCCACGAAGGTCTCGGCGGTCTGCTTCTCGGTCTCGTCGAAGCCGCCGCCGCCCTCCATCGAGTGGATCAGGAAGTACGCCACGTCGACGCCGGCCAGCGCCTCGGCCAGGCCGTCGCCGCTCTGGGCGTCGCCCTCCACGGTCTCGACCCCGCAGCGCACGTGGTCGGCGTCGCGGGCGAAGCCACGCACGACGTGGCCGTCGGCGACCAGGCGGGGGACGAGCGCGTCACCGATGTAGCCGGTGACGCCCGTGACGAGGATCGTGAGCGGGGGCATCGCAACACCTACGCGGCAAGGAAGCGCAGGGACTACGAGCGTCGCGTGCGGCTCGCGGCGGAGCCCTCGAGCTCGCGCAGCCCGGCGAGGCGGCCCGGGTCGAGCTCGCCCGCCTCGATCGCCTCGCGCACCGCGCAGCCCGGCTCGGTGCGGTGCGCGCAGTCGGCGAAGCGGCAGCCCTCCGCGAGCGCGTCGAGGTCGGCGAACGCGGCGGCGAGGCCCTCGCCCTGCTCCCACAGGTCGGGCAGGCGCAGCCCCGGGGCATCGACGAGCAGCGCGCCCGACGGGAGCATCACGAGCTCGCGGCGCACGGTGGTGTGGCGACCCTGGTCGTCGGAGCGGCGGATCGGCGCGGTCGCCTGGCGCTCCTCGCCGAGCAGCGCGTTGACGAGCGTGGACTTCCCGACGCCGGAGGCGCCGAGCAGCGCGGCCGTCGAACCCGCGACGAGCCAGGGATCGAGCTCCTCGAGCCCCTCGCCGCGCTGGGCGGAGACGACCACGAGCGGCACGCCGCGGGTGACGGGCCGCACCCGCGCCAGGGCCGCGGACGGGTCGGCGAGCAGGTCGGCCTTGGTGAGCACGACAACGGGCTGCGCGCCGCCGTCGGCCGCGACGGCGACGAAGCGCTCGAGGCGCCGCGCGTCGAGGTCGCGGTTGAAGGAGGAGACGACGAGCACGACATCGACGTTGGCCGCGAGCACCTGGAGCGCGCCCGTCGGCGCCGCGCGGCGCAGGACGGTGCGGCGCTCGAGCACGTGGTGGATCGTCGGCGGGTCGGGCTCGACGGCGACCCAGTCCCCGACCACCGGCAGCTCGCCGGGCCCGGCCTCGTGGCGCAGGCGGCCGGCCAGCGCGGCGGTGAGCGGACCGTCGGCGCCGAGCAGCTCGAAGCTCCCGCGGTCGGCTGCCGCGACGCGAGCGGGAACCAGGTTCGCGTCGTCGAGCGACTCCAGCGCGGAGGCGACGTACGGGGCCCAGCCGAGCGCGGCGAGGGCGGGAGGAGCGGCCGTCAAGCGGCGGGGGCGGGAGAAGCGGCCGTCAAGGCCACGAAGGCTACCCGCCCGCGCGCGCTTCACCCCAGCAGCGCGTCGAGGACGCTCTGCGTGGAGCGGGGGTCGGTGCCGTAGCGCCGCTCGAAGGCGCGCGCGTCGTCGGGATCGGCGAGCGCCAGGACGTACTCCTCGCGGGAGGCGCCGAGCTTGCAGGCGTTGCGGTCGAGCAGCTCGAGCGCGCGGTCCTGCAGGAAGCCCGTGATCCCGCCGCTGCCGGGAAGCGCGCGGCCGGCGCACGGGTCGCGGATCGTGACGGGAGGGGGCGCCGCGCGCTGCCTGGCCCCAGCGGTTCCGGCGGCCACGGCTCCACCGGCCAGGACTGCGGCGAGCGCCCACGCCGGGCGCCGGGCGCCGGGCAGGAGCACGGCGCCGCCGAGGAGCGCGAGCGCGCCGGTGATGATGAACGCGGTCTCGAACGACTCGCCGACGGCGGCCACGAGCGTGTCGTCGGCGCGCACGGCGAGCGCGTCGAACGCGGCGCGCTCCTCCGTGCCGGGGTCGTAGCGGTCGCGCTGCCCGGCCAGCGCGGTGCGCAGGCCGGCACGCGGCTCCTCGGCGTCGACGCCCGCCAGCAGGTCGGGCGCGAGCGTCAGCTTGTCCGTGGGCGGCAGCCGCGCGTCGAGCACGAGTGCGACGCCGCGCTCACGCGCGCGCTGCGTGGCGTCCGCGAGGTGGTGGGCGGTCACGGGGGCGAGCACGACGAGCGCCGCGGCGATGCCGGCATGGCGCAGCGTGAGCAGCCACGCGGCGTCGGCCGCGTCGCGCTCGGGCAGCAGCTCCCCGCCGAGGGCCGGCAGCGCGAGGCCCATGCCGAGGCCGGCGAGCGCCTGGGGCGCGAGCGTCCACTCAAGCGACGCGTCGGGGAGGAATGCGAGCGCAATCGTCCCACCGCCGACGAGCGCGCAGCCCGCGGCAGCGCGGGTGCGGGCCGGGCCGCCGATGCGGGCGCCGGCCAGCGCGGCGAGCGGCAGGACCGTGACGGTCGCCGCAGCGCTCAGCGGCGTGACGCCCCAGCCCGCGACGAGCAGCAGCACGAGCAGGAAGAGCACAGCGGTGAGCGCGGCGGAGACGAGCGCGAGCGCGAGGCCTGCCGCCCACGAGCGGCGTTCGCCTCGGGCCGTCGCGCGCACCGGCCGGGGCTCCGTCGTGCCGCGGCACGCGAGCACGGCCGCCGCGCCGAGCGGCGCCTGCGCGAAGAAGATCGCCTCCCACGAGAACGCCTGGGTCAGCGCGCCGCCGAGCGCCGGGCCGACGGCGGTGGAGAGCACCGCGACCCCGAGCCACAGCGCGCGCGCCGACGGCGCGCCGGCGGCTCCGGTCCTCATCAGCAGCGCGAACGCGGCGACCAGGCCCGCGGCGCTGCCGAGCGCCTGCAGGCCGCGGAAGATCAGCAGCGCCTCGAGCGAGCCCGAGAGCCCGCAGGCCAGCGAGGCGACCGAGAAGAGCGCGAAGCCCGCGGCGCCCACGTCGCGCGGGCCGAGCTCGCGCATCAGCCGCTCGACCGGCAGCAGCGCGAGCGCCAGCACGACGGTGTAGACGCCGATCACCGCGGCGACCGCCTCGACGCTCGTGTCGAGCTCGCGCAGCAGCTCAGGCAGCGCGAGGGTGACTACGGACGCGTCCGCCAGCGCGAGGCCGGCGGCGAGGGCGAGCACGAGGCGGCGCGGCTCCATGGCCCCAGTCTGCTCGCTCGCGCGCCTGAGCGATCCGCCCACGGCCAAGCCATGCGCGCGAGCTGGCACGTCCACCGCCCTTGAGGAGAACCGGCGCTCGCGTCGAAGAGGACCTTGCGATGTCCCCGATGCCCGCCGCTCGCCCGCACGAGATCCGTGACCTGCGCCTGAGCGCCGGGCGGACCCTGCGCGTGCGGACGTGGCACGGCCACGGCCGCCCGCTCGTGCTGCTCCACGGGCTCATGGACGACTCCGAGGGCTGGGCGCAGCTTGCGCGCGACACGCACCGACCCTGCGTCGCGATCGACCTCCCGGGCTTCGGGGGCTCCGCCCTGCCCAGCCGGCCGCGTATCTCGGCCTACGCCGAGGCCGTCGTGGAGGGCGTCGATGAGCTCGAGCTCGGCCCCTTCACGCTGGTCGGCCACTCCCTCGGCGGAGCGGTCGCCACCGCGACGGCCGAGCGCTGCGACGCCGTCCGCGCGCTCGCGCTCCTCGCTCCCGCGGGATACGGGCAGATCCGCCTGGCCGAGGCGATGATGATCCCCGGCGTCCGCCAGGCCGCGGAGCTTGCGATGCCGATCGCGCTGGTCAACCCGCTCACGGTCACCGCCGCCTACGCGACGTTCGTCGCCCACCACCGCCTGCCGAGCCGCGACCTCATGAGCCGCATCATCCGCCGCTCCTTCCACTCGGGCCCCGGCGTCTCGGCCGCCGTGCAGGCGATCGCCGCCGCCGGACGCTCCGAGCGGGCGTTCTCCGCGCGCGCGATCGACTTCGCCGGCCCCGTCGCCGCGCTCTGGGGCGAGCACGACGCCCTGGTCCCGCGCGACCACATCGAGGCGCTGCAGCGCGCGCTGCCCCAGGCGCACGTGGAGGTCTGGCGCGGCATGGGCCACCACCCGCAGCGCGAGCGCCCCATGCAGCTCGCGCGCTTCATCGAGCGCCACGCCGCCCGCGCCCGCCGCGCGGTGCGCGCGCCGCGCCGCGCCGTCTCGCCGGCTGCTTAAGGCTCCTGACCGCGGCGGGCGGCGGTCGCCGGCGGCGCCGATAGGCTCGCCCCGAGCTGTGCCGGATGCAACCCTTGACAACCCGATCCTCAACTCGCCCTACGTCGAGCCCGCGCGGCGCTGGCGCTTCGGAGACGACGGGATCACCACCGAGGTCGACGACGGACGACGTCCCTCGTCCTACTTCGTCCCTATCGCCAAGACCCGGACGACCGCGGCAGAGCTTCCACTCGACGGCGAGTGGACACGGGACCGCATCGAAGAGAACAAGCTCATCAACGACATCCGCGAGCGCGTCGCGCAGTGGCGGGATGCCGGCTGGAAGGACACGACGCCGACGACCCGCCGGCTCCTGGAGCACTGGACGCGCGAGGATCGCGAGCGCCGGCTCTTCTTCTGCCAGATCGAGGCGGTGGAGACCGCGATCTACATCCAGGAGGTCGTCAGCAAGCAGGGCGCGCAGGACGCCTGGATCGTCAACCAGCTCCGCGAGATGGCCGCCGACGCGAATCCGGGCCTCTTCCGCGTCGCCCTCAAGATGGCCACGGGGACGGGCAAGACGGTGGTCATGGCGATGCTCGTCGCCTGGCAGACGCTCAACAAGGTCGCCAATCGGCAGGACGCCCGCTTCACCGATGCCTTCCTCGTGGTCTGCCCCGGGATCACGATCCGCGACCGCCTCCGCGTGCTCTACCCCGAAGACGCCGAGAACTACTACCGGGGGCTGGACATCGTGCCGGTCGAGGACCGTGGAAACCTCGCCTCCGCGCGCATCATCGTCACGAACTTCCACACCTTCCTCCCGCGAGAGACGGCCAAGGCGTCCAAGCTCACCAAGACGATCCTCGCGGCCGGTTCGAGTGCGACGACGAGCCCGTTCACCGAGACCGCCGACCAAGTCGTCTCCCGGGTCTGTCGCGGGTTCGGCAAGCGCCGCACGCAGGTCATGGTGCTCAACGACGAGGCCCACCACTGCTACGAGCGACGGGTCGGCGGCGACGCCACGGACTTCTACGAGGGGCTGAGGGGGACGGAGAAGAAGGAGGCGCAGGAGCGCGACGCGCACGCCGCCGTGTGGTGCCGGGGCGTCGCCGCCGTGCACGCCAAGCTCGGCGTCAAGGCGGTCTTCGATCTCTCCGCCACGCCGTTCTTCCTCTCGGGGTCGGGCTACCCGGAGGGGACGCTCTTCCCGTGGGTCGTCTCGGACTTCTCGCTGATCGACGCGATCGAGTCCGGGCTGGTGAAGATCCCCCGCGTCCCGGTCGCCGACGACGCCGGCTCCAGCGACGGCCCGACGTACCGCAACCTCTGGCCGCGCATCCGCGACGACCTCCCGAAGAAGAACGTGCGCCAGCAGGAGCTCGTCGGCGAGCCGAAGCTCCCGACCGAGCTCCAGGGCGCGCTTCACAGCCTCTACGGCAACTACGAGAAGCGCTACGCGGCCTGGGCGGCCCACGAGGAGGAGCATCGGGCCGGCACGACCCCGCCGGTGTTCATCGTCGTGTGTGCCAACACGTCGGTCTCCAAGCTCGTCTACGACTACGTCTCGGGCTGGTCGAAGCTGATCGACGAGGGCGAGAGCGTCCTCGTCGGTGGGGAGCTCGGGCTCTTCACCAACGTCGAGGACGGCCGCTGGCTGCACCGTCCCTCCACGATCCTCGTCGACAGCGCGCAGCTCGAGTCCGGTGATCAGATGGGCGCGGAGTTCAAGGCCGTCGCCGCTGCGGAGATCGAGCGCTTCAAGGACGAGTACCGCGCCCGCTTCCCGGGACGCAGCACCGACGAGCTCACCGACGAGGACCTCCTGCGGGAGGTGATGAACACCGTCGGCAAGCCGGGCCGGCTGGGCGCCCACGTGCGCTGCGTCGTCTCGGTGTCGATGCTCACCGAGGGGTGGGACGCGAATACCGTGACGCACGTCCTCGGCGTCCGGGCGTTCGGCACCCAGCTGCTGTGCGAGCAGGTGGTCGGCCGCGGCCTGCGGCGTCGCTCGTACGTCGTCGACGAGCGCACCGGGCACTTCGCGCCGGAGTACGCCGAGGTCTACGGCGTGCCCTTCTCGTTCATCCCGACGAGTGGCTCAGGCGTCGAGCCGAAGCCCGGTCCACCGCTGACGCGCGTGCGCGCGCTCGTGGAGCGCGAGCACTTGGCGCTCAGCTTCCCGCGCGTGCGGAGCTACCGCTTCGACGTGCCCGCCGAGAAGCTCACCGCCGACTTCACGCCCGACAGCGCGCTGGCGCTCTCGACCCAGGACGTGCCGAGCCGAACCGAGATGCACCCCATCGTCGGCGAGGCACAGCGGCACACCCTCGACGACCTGCGTCAGCGCCGCGAGCAGGAAGTCGTCTTCCAGATCGCCAAGCGCGTCCACGGGCGCTACTTCGCCGACGAGCCCTGGGCGTTCCCGCAGCTCGTCCGGATCTCCCGGCAGTGGGTCGCCGGCCACGTCCAGCTCAAGGACAACACGTTCGTGCAGATGCTGCTGCTGCATGAGCTGGCCGATCGCGCCGCCGACCGCGTCTACAAGGCGGTCGTCAGAGGAGCCGGCGCCGAGGAAAGGGTCCGAGCCGTGCTGTCGCCGTACGACCGGTCCGGCTCGACGCAGCTCGTCGACTTCGACACCGCCAAGCCGGTGGTGGAGACCGACCCGGACAAGAGCCACGTCAGCCACGTGGTCGCCGACGGAGCAGAAGACCGCCTTCGCGCTCGAGGAGATGGACGAGGTCCTGCGCTACGCCAAGAACGAGGGGCTCGGCTTCACGATCCCCTACGTCCTCGACGGGCAGGCGCGCAGCTACGTCCCGGACTTCCTCGTCGACCTCGACGACGGGCACGGCGACGACGACCCGCTGCACCTCGTCGCGGAGGTCAGCGGGCAGGCGCTCGAGAGCAAGCTCGCCAAGGTGACCACCGCCCGCGACCTGTGGGTGCCCGGGGTCAACGAGCTGCGCGAGTTCGGTCGCTGGGCGTTCCTCGAGATCGACGACCCGTGGGCCACCGCCCACATCATCCGCGCGTTTCTCGCGCAAACTGCGAAGGACGTAGCAGCATGAGGGGGGCGAAGAAGGGCACCTCGGGCCCTACTCCGGTCGAGGTGATCACCCACCAGGAGAAGCGGGCCAACATCCCGACCGACGAGCTGCGCGGCTTCGTCGAGGCCGATGAGGCGGCGCCGGCCAAGCTGCTCTACCCCCGCGACACGTCGCTGGACCCGCAGCTCGTGTGGCGCGGGAAGGACCAGCAGGACGCCGACGGTCTGGAGGTCCCGGTTGTCCCGGTGTACATCCAGGAGAAGATCCAGCCGCGGGTGCTGATCGAGAACCTGCGGCGGACGGCCGCCAAGCAGGAGGACGAACCCGAGCTGGCGCTCTTCGACGACTTCAACGGCATCGAGTTCGAGGAGCTCGTCGACTTCTACCAGCACGAGCAGAACTGGACCAACCGCCTCATCCTCGGCGACTCGCTGCTCGTTATGGCCAGCCTCGCCGAGAAGGAGGGGCTGCGCGGCAAGGTGCAGACGATCTTCTTCGACCCGCCCTACGGGATCGGGTTCGGCTCGAACTTCCAGACGTCGACCGAGAAGCGCGAGGTCAAGGACGGCAAGGCGGCCGACATGACGCGGCAGCCCGAGCAGATCCGGGCGTTCCGGGATACGTGGAAGGACGGGATCAACTCCTACCTCACGTATCTCCGCGACCGCCTCGTCGTCGCGCGCGACCTGCTCAACGAGACGGGCAACCTCTTCGTTCAGATCGGCGACGAGAACGTTCACCTGGTTCGCGCGCTGATGGACGAGGTCTTCGGCCGCGAGAATTTCATCTCGCTCATCACGTTCAAGAAGACGACTGGAGGAACGGGGGACTTCGTAGGAGGAACTGCGGACTACTTGGTCTGGTATGCCAAGGACAGGACGCGCGCTAAGTACCGTCCGCTATATCGCACGAAGGCGGTCGGCGGCGACGGTGCGGGCGCCTACAACACCGTTCAGGAGAAAGACGGATCTCGACGACCGCTCAACAACATCGAGCGTGACGATCTGACAGCTCTTCCGGCTGGGGCCCGCGTTCTTCGAAGTAGCCCTCTGACCAGCGAAGCACAGGGCCGCACGAAGGGGGAAGGCGCCGCGAGTTGGTTCCCCGTCGAATTTGAAGGCCGCAAATTCAGTCCTGGAAACAAGCGCTGGAAAACGAATGAAGCCGGAATGGAGAGCCTCCGAGCGGCGGAACGGTTGATCGCCGGAAAGTCTTCGCTGTCGTACGTCCGATTCCTCGACGACTTTCCCGCCTTCCCCATCACGAACCTTTGGGACGACACGCAATCCGGAAGCGCGATGGACAAGGTCTACGTCGTCCAGACCAACACCAAGGTCGTCCAGCGCTGCATCCTCATGACCACCGACCCCGGCGACCTCGTGCTCGATCCCACGAACGGCTCCGGCACCGCGGCCGTCGTCGCCGAGGAGTGGGGGCGGCGCTGGATCGCCACCGACACCTCGCGGGTTGCGATCGCGCTGACGCGCACGCGGCTCGCCGCGCTCAAGCTGCCGCTCTACCTCCTCGCCGATTCGCGACTCGGCGCGGCGACGGAGGCGAAGCTGGCGGGCGTGGAGGCGACGGCGCAGTCGTACGGCAACGACGTCCGGCGCGGGTTCGTCTACAAGCGCGTCCCGCACATCATGCTCAAGGACATCGCGCAGAACCCGGACATCGAGCCGGGCATGTCGCGCGCGCAGATCGACGAGGCGATCCGTCGCAACTCCAAGCAGGAGCTGCTCTTCGACCAGCCCTACGAGGACAAGAAGACCGTCCGCGTCTGCGGGCCGTTCACGGTCGAGAGCCTCTCGCCCCATCGCGTCATCAGCGAGGACGAGGCCCCGGCGAGCGAGACGCTGCCCGAATCGAGCGGCTCCTACGAGGAGACGATCCTCGCCAACCTCGCCAAGGCCGGCGTGCAGAATCGCGACCGCGCGCAGCGCCTCGACTTCGACCACCTCGAGCCCTACGCCGGCGGGCGCTGGCTGCACGCGGCGGGCGAGTTCGCCGACGAGTCCGGCGAGCGGCGGCGCGTGGCGCTCAGCCTCGGGCCGGAATTCGGCACCGTCGGCCCGGGCCAGGTCAAGGAGGCGGCCAAGGAGGCGATCAAGGGCGTGGGCTTCGACCTGCTCCTCGTGCTCGGCTTCTCCTTCGACGCGCGAAGCGGCGAGGCCGCCGAGGAGTTCCAGCCGGACGAGGGCAGCGGCGGCTGGCTCTCGCAGGCGCAGGAGAGGCGCTTCGGCAAGCTCCCGGTGCTGCTGGTGAAGATGAACCCGGACCTGTCGATGGGGGAGGACGTCCTGAAGGCGACCGGCGCCGGCAACCTGTTCATGGTCTTCGGCGAGCCCGACGTCGTCATCGAGGAGGCCGATGACGACCGCATCGAGGTGGAGATCCGCGGGGTGGACGTCTACGACCCGACGACGGGCGAGGTTCGCTCGAACACCACCGCCGAGATCGCCTGCTGGTTCGTCGACACGAACTACGACGGCGAGAGCTTCTTCGTCCGCGACGCGTACTTCACCGGAGCCAACGACCCGTACAAGAAGCTCAAGGCCGCGCTGAAGGCGGACATCGACGAGGACGCCTGGCTGTCTCTGTACCGGACACGCTCCCGGCCGTTCGCTCGCCCCGCCACCGGGCGCATCGCCATCAAGGTCATCAACCACTACGGCGACGAGGTGCTCAAGGTCTACGAGGTCGCCTGATGGCGCAGGAGTGGGCGTGCGAGCCGCACACTCGTGCCAAGCACGCCCTCCTGCGGGCCTACGTCGACGCCTGGGTTCCGATCATCGCGCATGCGGCGATTCGCATCGGACGACGCGAGGAGATCGTCCTCATCGACGCCTTCGCCGGTCCTGGCGGGTACACGACGGGCGACGCCGGATCACCGCTGATCCTGTTGAACGCCGTGCTCTCTCGCAGCGAGTTGCGTGCCGCGTGGAGCGCTCAGCGCTTTCGGGTCCTGCTCATCGAGCAGGACCCGACGTTCGCGGCGGCGCTGCTGGCGCGAGTCGCAGCCTTGGGCGATCTGCCGCCAAACGTCACGGTCGACGTGCGCCACGGACGCTTCGAGGCGGAGATCGACCTCGAGCTGCAACGACGGAGAGGCGGCGCGTCCCCGTCGACCTTCGCGTTCATCGACCCATTCGGGTATTCGAGGTCGCCGATGGACTTGACGCGATCGCTGCGCATCGGCCAGCGCGTGGACACGCTCACCTTCGTGCCCTTCGAGAACGTCACGCGCTTCCTCGGACGCGTGGGGCAGGAGGCGGCGATGGACAACCTCTTCGGCTCGCCCGAGTGGCGCGACGCGATCCTGATGAGCGGTGCGCAGCGCACCGAGTTCCTCATCGCGTTGTACCGCCGACAGCTCACCGGCCCGGGGCAGGGCAGGCACTCGCTCGTTTTCGGCGTGACGACCCGTGATGGTCACGACTACCGCCTCTTCTTCTCCACCGACCATCCCGTGGGCGTCGAGCGGATGAAAGACGCGATGTGGAAGGTCGACCCGGTCAACGGCGCGCAGTTCGTCGCCAGCCCGATGGAAGGCGAGCCTGTCCTATTCTCGGTCGAGCCGGACCTCGGAGCGCTCAGGCGCGTCGTCGTCGCGCGCTTCGCGGGGCGATCGGTCGCGGTCGACGACCTCGAGAAGTTCGTCACGCTCGAGACGGCGTTCCGCAAGCAGCACCTGCGAAGCGCGCTCAAGCCGCTGTCCGAGGCGGAGCTCACCGTGGCGCGACCAACGGGCAAGACGCGAGGCTGGCCGGTCGGGTCGGTTCTGACGTTTCGATGACGTCCGGTCGTTATGCGAACGTACGTTCGTCCAACAGCAGGACCGTGGCCCGAACCGGCGAAAGGAATCGACATGGCGGACGCATCACGCATCGAGTGGACCGAGGCGACATGGAACCCGGTGACGGGATGCGATGAGGTCTCGCCGGGCTGCGCGCACTGCTACGCCAAGACCTTCGCGGAGCGCTGGCGCGGCGTACCGGGGCATCCCTATGAGCAGGGCTTCGACCTGAAGCTCTGGCCTGAACGGCTGGACGTCCCGCTCAAGTGGAAGCGTCCTCGCACCATCTTTGTGAATTCGATGAGTGACCTGTTTCACGAGCGGGTGCCCGAGGCGTTCATACGGCAGGTCTTCGACATCATGGGCCGCGCTGACCAGCACGTCTTCCAGATACTCACCAAGCGTGACGAGCGTCTCGTGAATCTCGCGCCGCGGTTGTCCTGGCCGGCCAACGTTTGGATGGGCGTGAGCATCGAGAACCGGCGCTTCGTGCATCGCGCCGACCGCCTGAGGGAGGTACCGGCCGCGGTGCGCTTCATCTCCGCTGAGCCGCTCCTCGGCGCGCTGGAAGGACTCGATCTGGTGGGAATCGACTGGCTCATCGCGGGCGGCGAGTCTGGTCCGAGGCACCGTCCCGTGAAGTCCGCGTGGGTCAGGGACTTGCGCGAGCAGTGCGACGACGCAGGAACCTCGTTCTTCTTCAAGCAGTGGGGCGGCTCCCGACCCAAGAGCGGTGGCCGCGAGCTCGACGGACGGACGTGGGACGCGATGCCGACGCCGGTGGCGCGCCAGCCGCTCGCGGCGTGAGCCCGACGGGCCGACGACCGGCTCGCCCGAGCCGGCGACTCATCGCCAGGAAGCGGAAGTAGGTTCCTTCTGTGCTCTTGGAAGATTCCTTCCTCCGGCGACGGTCGGTCTCCATCCCGTTCGGTCGTGCAACGATCGGTCGCATCGTCGAGCTCCATTCGGTCTCGCCGTGAGCGCCCTTGTCGATGACGGCCAGATCGCAGCGCTGCTCAACGAGCGCAAGCCGGCCGCCACGGTCGAGTCTCTGACGCCGAGCGCAGCCGACGGCGCTCACCTCCGTCTAGGTCGCCTGTACATCGGAGATCGAGGCACGCGCTTCCAAGTGAAGGTGCGACGGTCGCGCCTAGACGCCAAGGACTTCTCGGTCATCTTGGCTTGGGATCGTCCCGACGAGACTGGGCTGTTCCTTCTCACGCGGTGCAACGGTCTCTCGCATCAGCACCGCAACAAGCTCGAGGGCGATCGGTTCTTCGACTTCCATGTGCATCGCGCCACCCAGCGCTACCAGCTGGGTGGATTCAAGGAGGACGCTTACGCCAAGGTGACGACGTCCTACGACGGCTTCGGTGGAGCCGTCGAGCACTTCCTGGCGATCTGCGCTTTCCGCCGTCCGACTCACGAGCAGATGAGACTCGATGGATGACGACCTTCACACGACGCTGACTGCCACCATCGGGGCCGGCGTAGAGCTGCGCCAAATCGATTCGCGCGAGACGCAGGTGATCGTCCCGTTCGAGTTCGCGGACGGCGATGGGCTCGTCATTCGCCTGCGCAGCCTCGGGGACGAGCTGTGGGAATGGACCGACGTCGGCCACACGTTCATGCACCTCTCGTACATCCTCGATCTCGACACTCTCGAGAGCGGGCCTCGTGCCGAGACGCTCACTTCCGTCAAGAGGCGCTTCGACATCGAGGATCGCGACGGCGAGCTTGTTCGCCCGTCTAGTTCCGCGACGCTCGGGGAGGATCTATTCCGCTTCAGCCAAGCGCTCATCGAAGTCGCAGACCTACGGACGCATACGCGAGAGCGGGTGATCAGCACCTTTCGAGCCGACCTCGACAGCGTGCTCGTCGAGCGGTTCGGCGACCGCCTCGAGAAGGAGTGGCACGTCGCGGATCGCGATCCTGAGAACCACTACACCGTCGACTACCTCATCAACCATCTCAAGCGGCCGATCGCCGTCTTCGCAGTACCCGCCGACCAGGCGGCGCTGAGTGCGAACGTCACGCTGCTCAAGTTGCGCGAGTGGGGCGTCGACGTCTTCGCGTCGGTGGTGCACGAGAACCAGACCCGACTCTCGGACGGCGTCTTGGCCCGTCTGACCGATGCGGTCGACAAGCAGTGGTCGATCCTGGTCGGCAACGAGACGGACATCGGCGACTACATCGCGGCCGAGATCGCTCGGCAGGAGGACGCGGGCGGCAGGTGAAACGCTCAGACGATCAGCTCGTACAGCCGCGGAGCGTGCGACTCGAGAGCTGCTGCACGTCGGCAGGTGCTCGTGGTCGACGGCGATGCCGAAGTCGCATCGCGTCGTGCTACGCGCGGCCAGGAGGTCTTGTGCGCCCCTGGGCCGCACGAGGTAGGCGTTTCTCGCAGGCGATCTCCGTGGGCGTCCTCAGACAGCGGCAGCCACGCCCGCAGCCGCAGCGAGGGGATGAGACCGCAGCCGATCCCGAGTGCACCGGCCACCGTCGCGAAACGGGAGAGCGCCCTTCACAGGGCTCGCGCCTTCGGCCGCCCGCCTCCGGCCTCGGCAGCGCCGCTCGTCTTTGTTGCGCCCTTCGCCTTCGCGCCCCCGGTCGCCTTCGCGCGCTTGCTCGCATTCCTCGCTCCCTTGTCCGACGCCGCCCCCACCAGCGCGTCGAGCTCGTCCAGCGCCGCGCGCGCGGACTCGACGAGGTCCTGCAGGTCGGGCATCTGCTCGCGGTCGGCGACGATCCCGAAGTCGACGCGCTCGCGGTAGGACATGACGGTCACGTTGAGCCCGGCGCCGTTCGTGATCACCGAGACGGGGTACTGCGCCACCATCTCGGCTCCCGCGAGGTAGAGCGGGATGCGCGGGCCCGGGACGTTCGAGATGACCATGTTGTAGAGCGGGCGCAGCGCCGGGCTTGAGGAGAGCTGCAGAGCGACGCGCGCAGCGCGGGCGTTGATCGCGGGCGGGATGAACTCCGTGATGTCCTGCAGCGCCGCGGCGGGCAGCGCCTGGTGGCGGTCCTTCGCGGCCAGCAGCGACGCGTGGGCGGCCATCAGCCGATCGCTCGGGTCGGCCACGTCGGTCGGGACGGGCACGATCATCACGCTGAGCTTGTTGCCGAACGTGCCGGCCTCGTCCTCCGTGCGCACCGAGACGGGGATCTGCGCGAGCAGCGGCGCGTCGGGCAGGGCGTCGTGCTCCACGAGCCAGTCGCGCGTCGCCGCCGCGGTGATCGCGACCACCACGTCGTTGACCTTCACGCCGAAGTGGTCCTTGACCCGGCGCACCTTGGCGAGCTCGAGCGTCCCGAAGGCGAACTTGCGGTGCGGGGAGATCTTCTCCGAGAACGGCGTGCGCGGCGCGCGCATCGCCGGCCGCTCGACGACCTCGCCGTCGAGCCCGGGGACGAAGCCGCGCGCCCGCGAGAGCAGCCGGCTCGCGCGGGCGGCGCCCGGGATGCCGAGGAGGGACGGCGCGACGTCGAGGTGCGGCAGCGTGTTCGGTGCGGCTCTGATCAGGCGGATCGGCGTCAGCGGCAGCGACACGAGGCCGCGCGCGAGCATCTCCAGGCTGCCCGGGGGAGCGGGCGCGGGCTCGTGCTCCGGGTGCGGCTCCAGATCGCGGCCCGTGGGCTCGAGGTCGTAGAGGACGCCGATGATCTCTGCGCCCGACATCCCGTCGACGAGCGCGTGGTGGATCTTGGTCATCACCGCGCAGTGGCCTCCCTCGAGGTCCTGGACGAGGTAGAGCTCCCACAGCGGGCGGGCGCGGTCGAGCGGGCGCGAGAAGATCCGCTCGACCTGTTCGGCCAGCTGCGCGTCGGTGCCCGGCTTGGGCAGCGCCAGCTCGCGCACGTGGTAGTCGAGGTCGAAGTGCTCGTCCTCGATCCAGTAGGGCCGGTCGAGTCCGAGGGGCACCGTCTTGAGCCGGTTGCGCATCACCGGCAGCAGGTGCAGCCGCTCGGCGAGGACGCGCTTGAGGTCCTCGAGGGTCAACCGGCCGCCCGGTCGCTTGGAGGGGTCCAGCACCACCAGCCCGGAGACGTGGCCGTACGTCGTCTTGCTCTCGATCGCCAGGAACTGCGTGTCCAGGCCGCTCAGCTGCTGCATGCTGCTCTCCTCTGCCGGTGGACCCCTCCCCGGGGCCCGGTGTCGGCAGTCTCCCGCAAACCGGTCGGCTGTAGCGTCGTGGGGGATGAGCCCCGTCGAGCTTCCCGACTGGCCCGCGGGCACAGTGACCTTCCTGTGCACGGTCGCCGACGCGCCGCACGTCATCCCGGTCTCCGCCGCGTTGCGAGCCGGGCCCGCGCGCGTCGTGCTCGCCCTCGCGCCGCGCCGCGAGTCGCTGCGTCGCCTGCGCGAGGAGCCGCGCGTGGCGCTCGCGATCCTCGCCGCGGGCGACGTCGCGCTGACTGCCGAGGGCGCGGCGCGTGTCGTCGCCGAGCCGCTGCCGGGAGCCGAGGGCGTCGTCGGCGTCGAGCTGTGGGTCGACCGTGTGCAAGACCACGGCAACCGCCACTTCGCGGTCACCGACGGCGTGCAGTGGCACTGGACCGACGCGGAGTCCGAGCAGCGCGACGCGGCCGTGCGCGCCGCGCTGGCTGCGCTAGCTTCCGGCGCGTGAAGCTCGCGACCTTCCTGGCACCCGGCGATCCCGATCCGCAGGCCGGGGAGGTCCGGGGCGACGAGGTCCACGCGTTCGCCGACGGCACGACGGTCCTCGACCGCCTGACCAGCGGTGACCGGTCGCCGGCCACCGGCGCCGCCCACGCCCTCGCCGACATCACGCTCCTGGCGCCCGTCCCGCGCCCACGGGCGATCTTCGGCATCGGGCTGAACTACCTCGCGCACGCGCGAGAGCAGGGCAAGGAGCCGCCGCAGCGCCCGATCGTCTTCATGAAGCTCCCGTCGAGCGCTGTCGGCCCCGGCGGCCCGATCGTCTGCCCGCCGGTGGTCAAGCGCCTGGACTACGAGGGGGAGCTCGGCGTCGTGATGGGCGCGGGCGGCCGGGTCGCGGGCTACGCGGTCTGCAACGACGTCTCCGCGCGCGACCTGCAGAAGAGCGAGCCGCAGTGGACGCGCGCGAAGGGCTTCGACAGCGCCTGCCCCTACGGCCCGTGGATCACCACCGCCGACGCGGTGCCCTCCCCGGAGAACCTGCGCCTGCAGACCTGGGTCAACGGCGAGCCGCGCCAAGACGCGCGCACCTCGGACCTGATCTTCTCGATTCCCGAGATCGTCGCGTTCATCTCCGAGACGATCACCCTCGAGCCCGGCGACCTGATCCTCACGGGCACCCCGAGCGGCGTCGGCATGGCGATGGAGCCGCGCCGCTTCCTCGCCTCGGGCGACGCCGTCCGCATCGAGATCGAGACCCTGGGAGCCATCGAGCATGCTGTCGCCTGAGCTCGAGCAGCGCCTCGGGGAGCTCACGGATCTGGGCGCCACGGGCGCCCTGCTGGGCTGGGACCAGCAGACGATGATGCCGCCGGGCGGCGGGCAGGCCCGCGGGAACGTGATGGCGACGCTCACCACGATCGCCCACGAGCGCCAGACCGCCCCGGAGCTCGGCGCGCTGCTCGACGACGCGCGGCCCGACGGCGAGCGAGAGCGCGCGATCGTGCGCGTCGCGCGCCGCGACCACGAGAAGGCGCGGCGCGTGCCCACCGAGCTGGCCGCCGAGATCGAGCTCGCCGCCGCCCGGGCGCAGGAGCCGTGGACGCGGGCGCGCGCGACCAACGACTTCGCGCACTTCCAGCCCTTCCTCGAGAAGAACCTCGAGCTGCGCCGCCGCTACGTCGACTGCTTCGAGGGCGCCGAGCACCCCTACGACACGCTGCTGGACAACTTCGAGCCGGGGCTGACCACCGCCCGGACGCGCGCGGTCTTCGAGCAGCTGCGCGAGGGGCTCGTGCCGCTCGTCGCCGCCCTCGCCGCCGCGCCGCCGCCGCCCGTGCTGCCCGGCCCGTTCGACGTCGCGGCCCAGCAGGAGCTCGCGTTGGAGATGGCGCGCGCCTTCGGCTTCACGGACGGCTCGTGGCGGATGGACCTCGCCGTACACCCCTTCGCGCAGTCGCTCTCCGCGCAGGACATCCGCGTGACCGCGCGCTACAAGCCGGAGGACCTGCAGGGACTCTGGGCCGTCATGCACGAGGTCGGCCACGGGCTCTATGAGCACCAGGTCGATCCCGCGCTCGCGCGCACGACGCTCGGCACCGGCGTCTCGCTGGGCATCCACGAGTCGCAGTCGCGGCTGTGGGAGAACCTCGTCGGCCGCTCCGAGCCGTTCTGGCGGCACTGGGGGCCGAAGCTGCGCGCCGCCTTCCCCGACGTGGTCCGGGAGCTCTCCGACCACGACCTGCTGCGGGCGCTCAACGTCGTCGAGCCGTCGCTGATCCGCGTCGACGCCGACGAGGTGACCTACTCGCTGCACGTGATCCTGCGCTTCGAGCTGGAGGTCCAGCTGATCGAGGGCAGCCTCGCGGTCGGCGACCTCCCGGACGCGTGGAACGCGGGGATGCAGGACCTCCTCGGCATCGACGTGCCCGACGACGCCCGCGGCTGCCTGCAGGACATCCACTGGTCCTTCGGCGAGCTCGGCTACTTCCCGACCTACGCCATCGGCGGCATCGTCGCGGCGCAGCTGTGGGACGCGATGGAGCGCGACCTACCCGAGCGCGACGCTCAGATCGCCGCGGGCGAGTACGGCCCGATCCGCGAATGGCTGCGCGAGCACGTGCACCGCCACGGGCGCACGGTCGAGCCGACGCAGCTGCTCGAGCGCGTGACGGGTGGCGGGCTGGATCCGGCGCCGCTGCTGGCCCAGCTCGACGCGAAGTACCGCGCGCTCTACGGCATCTGAGGGAGCCGACCCGCGCGCCGCCGCAGGGGGACGGGACACCTCGACGGACACGGAAGCGCCCATAATCGAAACGAGGGTGCAGACTGCGGCTTGTAGCTAGCTGCTATAAGGACACGGTGGCCCGCGAACACGAGACGAGTCACCCCTTCATCACCTTCGCGCTGGACCTCGGAGCCGCTCCCTACACCGTGTGGCTGCAGCTCGGGGAGGCGGCGTCGAAGAGCGAGCACGTCAGTCGGTCCTTGCTTCGCCCCGAAGTCGCTGCGGAGCTTCTGCAGATCTTCTTGATCAAGGGCGCGGTGGCGACGACCGCCATCGAAGGCAACACGCTGACGGAGGCGGAGGCCAGGCAGGTCGTGGAGAAGCAGCGAGAGCTCCCACCGTCGAAGGAGTACCTCGGGCGCGAGGTCGCCAACGCCGTGCATGCCTGCAACGTCATCCACGACGAGGTCCTCGGCGTGGGGAGCGGCGATCAGGCGCAGCTGAGCGTCGAGACGATCGCTCGCTACAACGCCATGGTGCTCGACGGGCTCGAGCTCGAGCCCGGTGTCGTCGCCGGCTCCATCCGCGACTACTCGGTGACGGTGGGTGGGACCTACCGGGGGGCGCCAGCCGCTGACTGTGAGCTCCTGCTCGCGCGGCTGTGCACGTGGCTGAACAGCAGCGATTTCGACGCGCCGGAGGATCACCCGGAACTGGCCTGGCCGCTGGCCATCGTCAAAGCGGCGGTTGCGCACCTCTACCTCGCCTGGATCCATCCCTTCGGGGACGGCAACGGGCGTACCGCCCGGCTGCTCGAAGTGCAGATCCTCCTGGCCGAGGGCTTCCCGCAACCCACCGCCCAACTGCTCTCGAACCACTACAACGCCACGCGCACGGACTACTACCGGCGCCTCGCCGCCGCGAGCCGCGAGAACCGGCCCATGGGCTTCGTCGCCTACGCCGTCCGCGGCTTCGTCGACGAGCTCCGCGCGCAGCTCGACCGCATCTGGGGGATGCAGTACGAGGACCGATGGGAGCAGTACGTCTACCAGCGGTTCGGCCCGCTCTCGACAGAGACGCAGCGACGCAGGCTTCGGCTGGTCAAGGACATCTCGCGTGCGAGCATCGTCAGCATCGGTGGCGCTCTGCCGGATCTCGTCCCGGTCCCGCGGGGGGAGCTGCGGCTCCTGACGCCGGAGCTCGCGTCGTATTACGCGGCCAAGACCGACAAGACGCTGACGCGAGACGTCAACGCAGTCCTCAAGATGGGGCTGGTCGAGCGCTGGCCGGAGGGCTTCGTGCCTGCGTCGGACATCGTCCTGGGCTTCGCGCCCAGGTCTCGCGCCGGTCGGGGACCGAAGCCTCCCGGCTCAGCCGAGTCCACCGTCGACTAGTGGCTGTAGAGGACCCGGTCGATGAGCCCGTACTCCTTGGCGTCCTCGGACTTGAAGAAGCGGTCGCGCTCCATCGCCTTGTGGACCTCCTCCTCCGGGCGGCCCGTGTGCTTGGCGTAGATCTCGTCGACGCGCTTGCGCGTCTTGAGGATCTCCTTGGCGTGGATCTCGATGTCCGTCGACTGGCCCTCGAAGCCGGCTGACGGCTGGTGGATGAGGATCCGCGAGTTCGGCAGTGCCATGCGCTTGCCGGGGGCGCCGCCGGCCAGCAGCAGCGAGCCCATCGACATCGCGATCCCGCAGCAGATCGTCGCGACGTCGGGCTTGATGAAGTTCATCGTGTCGTACACCGCCAGGCCGGCGTAGATCGAGCCGCCGGGCGTGTTGATGTACAGCGAGATGTCCTTGTCGGGATCGGCGCTCTCGAGGTGCAAAAGCTGCGCGACGATCAGGTTGGCGACCTGGTCGTCCACGGGCGAGCCGAGGAAGATGATCCGCTCGTTGAGCAGCCGGGAGAAGATGTCGAACTCGCGCTCACCGCGTGCGGAGCGCTCGACGACCATCGGGACGAGAGGCATGCCGAGACCCTAGCCGTCGCGCCGCGCGGGCTCGCGCCCCGGGGGCTGCGTCGGGCGCGGCAGCTCCTCCACCTCCGGCGTCGGCAGCTCGAGCGGCGTTCCCGCCTCCACGCGGACCTCCTCGTCCCAGTGGCGGAACTCCAGTGCCGAACCGCTCTCCAGCTCATAGCGGGCGCGCTCCTGGTCGATCTGCACGCGTAGGCGGGCGCCGCGGACGGTCACCGCGAAGGAGACTCCTGGGACGTCGCGCGGCAGCCGCGGGCAGAAGCGCAGCTGCCCGCCGGAGTCGCGCATCCCGCCGAAGCCGTTGGTCACCGCGAGCACCGCGCCGGCCAGCGAGGCGATGTGCAGCCCGTCGGCGGTGTTGTGGTGCAGGTCGTGCAGGTCGACGAAGGCCGCCTCGCGCAGGTAGTCGTAGGCCAGGTCGAGGTGGCCGACCTCCGCCGCGATGATCGCCTGGGTGCAGGCCGACAGCGACGAGTCGCGCACCGTCAGCCCCTCGTAGTAGTCGAAGTTGCGCCGCTTCTCCTCCGCGCTGAACGCGTCGCCGTGCAGGTGCAGCGCGAGCACGAGGTCGGCCTGCTTGATGACCTGGCGGCGGTAGAGCTGGAAGTAGGGGAAGTGCAGCAGCAGCGGGTACTTCTCCGGCGGCGTGGCGCCGAAGTCCCACGGGTCGTGCAGCAGGAAGCCCTGATCCTGCGGATGCACCCCGAGGCGCTCGTCGTAGGGGACGTACATCGCCTCGGCCGCGTCGCGCCAGCGCTCCAGCTCCTCCTCGGAGACCTCCATCCGCCCGGCCAGCTCAGGCAGCCGCGCCACGGTCTCGGCCGCCGCGCGCAGGTTCGTCTGCGCCCCCAGGTTCGTGAAGACGTTGTTGTCGACCAGCGCGGAGTACTCGTCCGGCCCGGTCACGCCGTCGATGCGGAAGTTCCGGGCGTGGTCGTAGCACCCGGCGCTGATCCACAGCCGCGCCGTCTCCACGAGCAGCTCGCCGCCCTCGTTGCGGGCGAACTCGTCGTCGCCCGTCGCGTCGAGGTAGCGGCGCACGGCGTCGGCGACGTCGCCGTTGATGTGCAGGGCGGCCGAGCCCGCCGGCCAGTAGCCCGAGCACTCCTCGCCGTGGATCGTCCGCCACGGCAGCGTCGCGCCGCCAAGGCCGAGCAGCGTCGCGCGCTCGCGGGCGAGATCGAGGATCGAGTGGCGCCAGGCGAGCGCGTGGCGCACGACCTCCGGCATGACGTAGGTCATCCACGGCAGCACGAAGGTCTCCGTGTCCCAGAAGGCGTGCCCGTCGTAACCCGGGCCGGTGAGCCCCTTGGCCGCCAGCGCGCGGCCCTCGATGCGCGCGCCCGCCTGCAGCAGGTGGAAGAGCGAGAAGCGCAGCGCCTGCTGGACGACGGGGTCGCCTTCCACGACGACGTCGGCCTTCTCCCAGTAGCGGTCCAGGAACGCGCGCTGGTCGTCCAGCAGCCCGCCCCAGCCCTCCGCGCACGCGTTGGTCAGGCTCGCGGTGACCTGGTCGCGCAGGAACTCGGGCGACTGGCGCGAGCTCCAGTGGTAGGCCATGAACTTCACGAAGCGAAACGGCTTGCCGGGCTGCAGCAGGCAGGAGATCGTCACGCGCGCGAGGTCCTCCTCGACGTAGACCGCGGTATGCAGGTCCTCCGCGCTCGCGTCGATGACGTGCTCCATGCCCGCCGCGCAGGTCAGCTCGGAGTTGCGCGTCGTGTGGGCGAGCACGGCGCGCAGCTCGAAGCCGCGCGCGAGGCGACCCTCCAGGACGGCGCCGAGGTCCTTGCCCTTGCGCGGGTCCCTGGCCTCCTCCTGCGTCGGCAGGTTCGCCACGAGGTTGGACTGCAGCGCGATGCGCATGGGCGCCTCGACGGCCTCGATCTCGTACTCGATCGCCGCCGTCGATCGGTGGTTGAAGGAGACCAGGCGGCGCGTGCGGATCTTGACCTCGCGCCCGTAGGTGGAGCGCCAGTGCAGCTCGCGGTCCAGCGTGCCCGTGCGGAAGTCGAGGATGCGCTCGTGGTGGAGCACCGTGCCGCGCAGGACGTCGACGGGCTCGTCCTCGAGCATCAGGTGGATGACCTTGCCGTCCTGCACGTTGACGAGCGTCTGGCCGTCCTCGGCGAAGCCGTATCCCGACTCGCCGTACTCGAGCGTGAAGGACTCGTGGAAGCCGTTGACGTAGGTGCCGCTGATGCCGCGCGGCTCGCCCTCGTCGAGGTTGCCGCGCAGGCCGAGATGGCCGTTGGAGAGGGCGAAGACCGACTCCGTGCGCGCGAGCTGGTCGAGGTCGAGCTCGGGCTCGCGGACCGCCCACGGCTCGACGGGCCAGGTCTCGCCGTCGGGCAGCGACGTCGCGGGCGCGCTCACGGCAGGAGCTCCGCGAGGTCGTCGACGACCACGTCGGCACCGTCTCGCAACAGCGCCTCGCGCTGGCCCGCCCGGTCGACGCCGATGACCCAGCCGAAGTTCCCGGCACGCCCGGCCGCCACCCCCGCCAGCGCGTCCTCGATGACCGCGCAGGCCGATGGCTCGAGCCCGAGGCGCTCCGCGGCGAGCAGGAAGGTGTCGGGCGCGGGCTTGCCCTTGAGGCCCTCCGCGGCGATCGTCGTGCCGTCGACGCGCTCCTCCATGAGATCGAGCAGCCCCGCGCTCGTGAGCGCCGCGACGGTGTTCGCACTCGAGGAGACCACCGCGGTGCGCAGCCCGGCGTCGAGCGCTGCGTGCAAGAAGCGCACCGAGCCCTCGAAGACCTCCACGCCGTCGCGCTCGAGCACCTCGAGCAGCTTGGCGTTCTTCGCGTTGCCGACGCCGCGTACGGTCTCGGCGGTGGGCGGGTCCTCCGGTGAGCCCTCGGGCAGCTCGATGCTCCGCGAGGCGAGGAAGTCGCGCACGCCGTCCTCGCGCGGCTTGCCGTCGACGTGGGCGGTGTAGTCGGCCACGGGGTCGAAGGCGACGAAGGCCGGGCCGCCCGCCTCCGCGCGCCGCTGCAGCAGCGCGTCGAAGGCCTCCGCCCACGCCTTCGCGTGCACCGTCGCGGTGCGGGTGAGCACGCCGTCCATGTCGAACAGGCAGGCGGCGATCTGCTCCGGGAGGTCGGGACGGGCGGTGGCCATCGCGGCATCCTGCCAGGAAGGCCCGACGGCCCCCCGGGTGACGTGCCCGACGGGCTCCTAGCCTGGACGCGTGCCCGACGTCCCTGCGCTTCGCCTCACCGGGCTGACCAAGACCTACGCTTCCGAAGGCGCTGCGTTCACCGCGCTCGACGGGGTCGACCTCACGATCGCCGACGGCGACTTCTTCGGCCTGCTCGGCCCCAACGGCGCGGGCAAGACGACGCTCATCTCGGCGGTCTGCAACCTGATCCGCACGACGTCGGGAGAGATCTCCGTCTTCGGGATGGGCCACGACACCATGCCCGCTCGCCGCGCCGTCGGCCTCGCCGAGCAGGACGTCAACCTCGATCGCTTCCTCGACGTGGAGGAGACGCTCGTCTACCACGGCGGCTACTTCGGGATGACCCGCTCGGACGCGCGCTCGCGGGCCCGCGAGATGATGGACGTCTTCGACCTGCGCGCGAAGGCCGGCGTCCGGGCTCCCGCGCTCTCCGGCGGCATGCGCCGGCGCCTGCTGCTGGCCCGAGCGCTGATGCACGAGCCGCGCCTGGTGATCCTCGACGAGCCGACCGCGGGCGTCGACTTCGAGCTGCGCATCGAGCTGTGGCGCTACATCCGCCGCCTGCACGAGCACGGCACGACGATCCTGCTGACGACGCACTACCTCGAGGAGGCCGAGGAACTCTGCCGCGAGGTCGCACTGCTGCGCGGCGGGCGGATCATCGCACGCGACACGGCCGACGAGCTGCGCGCGGCCTACGGCGCGAGCTCGCTGGCCGACGTCTACGTCAAGGCGATGGCGGCGTGAGGGGCTGGGCGCAGACGCACCGCGGGATGCTCTGGCTTGCCGAGCGCGAGGTGCTGCGCGTGCTCAAGCTGTGGACGCAGACCGTGCTCGCGCCAGTGGTCGCGAGCTTCCTCTTCGTGCTCGTCTTCGGCCTGTCGCTCTCGGGGCGCATCTCACCGGCGGGCGGCGTCGAGTACCAGGTCTTCATCGTGCCCGGGCTGACGATCATGGCGATGGTGCAGGCGGCCTACGCCAACAACTCTGCGAGCGTCTTCCAGGCCCGGACCGATCGCTACATCAACGACATCCTCTCGGCGCCCATGCGCGCGTGGGAGGTGAACGTCGGGGTGACGCTCGGCGGCGTCGTCCGCGCGCTGCTGATCGGCGTCGGGCTGCTCGCGCTCGCGATCCCCGCCACGGGCGTTCCGATCCGCGAGCCGCTCGTGCTCATGCTCGCCGTCGTCTTCGCGCTCGCGCTCTTCTCGAGCCTCGGTGTCGTGGTGGGCATCCACGCCAAGACCTGGGATCACGCGGGCTTCGTCAACAACATCGTGATCCTGCCGCTGACGTTCCTCGGCGGCGTCTTCTACTCGGTCGACTCGCTGCCCGAGCCGTGGCGCGCGGTCTCCCACGCCAACCCGATCTTCTACCTCGTGCAGGCCGTGCGCTACGGCTTCCTGGGCCGCAGCGACGTGAGCCCGGCGCTCGCCCTCGCGATCACGGGGCTGCTTGCCGCTGCGGTCTTGGCCTGGAGTGCGCGGCTGTTCGCCACGGGGCACAAGCTCAAGGCCTGAGCGCGCGGACCTCGTCGATGACCTCGAGCAGGCAGTCGACGTAGCGGTCGGCGCTGAAGCGGGCGAGGACGTCCTCGCGTGCGCGAGCGCCCATCGCCAGCGCGGCGGACCGGGTCTTGGGAGCGACCGTCCAGTTGACGGCCGACACGAGCGCGTCGGCATCGCCCGGGGGGACCACGAGCCCCGTGCGCTCGTGGTCGACGTAGTCGCGCACGCCGGGGCTGTCGACGACGACGACCGGCTTGCCGAGCGCCATCGCGTTGAGGTAGGTGAACTGGCCGGCGCTGCGGTCCTCGCGGGCCTCGAGCGCGACGACGACGGTCGCCGCGCGCGCCGACAGCTCGTCGTAGCGCTCGGGCGAGACCGGCCCGGCTCGCACACCGAAGGGAATCGCTGTGTCGCCGAGCGTGCGTGAGGCGACGATCAGCGGCGCCCGCAGCCGCGCGGCGCCCGCCAGCAGCGGCCCGTAGTCACGCAGGGAGTCGCCGCCCGCGAAGACGTGGCCGTCGTCGCCCGACGGCGCCTCGGCGAGCTGCGCCTCGGGCAGCCCCACGTACCAGGGCGTGTAGCGCACGCGAGCCGGATCGACGCCCCAGGTGCGCGCGAAGCGCTCGCGCTCGAACGTCGACAGCACCGTGTAGGTCACATGGGGCCCATCCATCGCCCGCAGCGCGGCGCGCCTGACCAGCCGGTCGAACCGCGACGTGCCGGCCTTCCACGTGCAGTCGGCGAGGACGATCTGCGGGGTGTTGCGCAGACGGCCGATCGCCACGGCGGCCAGGGGCTGCACGCGCCCGCTCAACGAGCCGTTGAGAACCAGCATCCGGTGAGTCCGAGCCGCTCGCAGAAGCGCCCGAACCTGCATCGGCGCCGACAGTCGGTCGACGTCGAGGACGTCGACCGCAGCCATCCATCGCGGCCGGTTGACCCAGTTGAGGGTCGTCAGGACATCGCGCGTCGGGCGCGATCCGGGCGTCGAGGACACGGCAGCGACGATACCGGCCGGCGATCGCCGTTCGGGGTGACGGCCACCGTCACCGGTGGAGCTGGCCGGTCTCCTAGCCGTTGATCGTCCCCATGCCCGCCGCGTCGTAGCGGTCGCCGGCCGGCTCGGGAAGGGCCTGCCCGATCCGCTCGAGGTCGTCCGCGGTCAGCTCGACGTCGGCCGCCAGAGCGTTCTGCTCGAGGTACTTCACGCGCTTGGTGCCGGGGATCGGGACGACGTGCTCGCCCTGCGCGAGGACCCAGGCGAGCGCGAGCTGCGACGGGGTGATCTCCTTCTCGTCGGCCAGCGCCTGGACCGCATCGACCACGGCGAGGTTCTTCTCGAAGTTCTCACCCGCGAAGCGCGGCGAGACGCGGCGGTAGTCGCCCTCCTCGAGGTCGTCGAGCGAGCGGATCTCGCCCGAGAGGAAGCCGCGCCCGAGCGGCGAGTAGGGCACGAGGGCGATGCCGAGCTCACGCAGGGTCGGGATGACCGCGTCCTCGATGTCGCGCGACCACAGCGAGTACTCCGACTGGACGGCGGTGATCGGGTGGACGGCGTGGGCGCGGCGGATCGTGTCGGCGCTCGCCTCGGAGAGCCCGAGGTGGCGGACCTTGCCCTGCTCCACGAGCTCGGCCATGGCGCCGACGGTCTCCTCGATCGGCGTGTCGGGATCGACGCGGTGCTGGTAGTAGAGGTCGATGTGGTCGGTGCCCAAGCGCTGCAGCGAGGCGTCGCAGGCCGAGCGCACGTACTCCGGCGTGCCGTTGATGCCGCGCTTGGAGGGGTCGTCCGGATCGCGCTGGATGCCGAACTTCGTGGCCAGGAGCACCTCGTCGCGGCGACCGTCCAGCGCCTTGCCGACCAGCTGCTCGTTCGTGAACGGGCCGTACATGTCGGCGGTGTCCCAGAACGTCACGCCCAGCCCGATGGCGCGGTCGAGCGTGCGCAGCGACTCGGCGTCGTCGCGTTCGCCGTAGAAGTCCGACATGCCCATGCAACCGAGGCCGAGGGCGGGGACGGCGGGTCCGGCGGGTCCGAGGGTGCGGGTCTTCATGTCCTTGGGCTCCTTGCGAGTGGTCGTCGCTTCCCACGCTAGGCGGTGCGGCGCGGACGGTTGCGAGGATGCCCCGGTGCGTGCCGCTCGCCCCTCGCCGAGGATGAGGATCCCGCCCGCCCCGCCGGTCGCGCTCGTGCTCACGGGCATCGGCTCGGTGCAGTTCGGCGCGGCGCTGGCCACGACGCTCTTCGACGAGCTCGGCCCGAGCGGCACGACGCTGCTGCGGCTCGTGTTCGCCGCGGCGATCCTGGTGGGGCTCTGGCGCCCCGACCCGCGTGCCTACACGTCGGCGCAGCTGCGGCTCGCCGGCCTCCTCGGGCTCGTGCTCGGGCTGATGAACCTCAGCTTCTACCTGGCACTGGACCGCCTGCCGCTGGGAGTCGCGGTGACGATCGAGTTCGTCGGGCCGCTCGGCGTCGCGGTCGCCACCTCGCGCCGCCGCACCGACCTCGCCTGGGCGGCGCTGGCCGCGGGCGGGATCCTGCTGCTCGCGAACCCGGGAGGCAGCTCGATCGACCCCCTCGGGCTCGCGTTCATCCTCTTGGCTGCAGCGTGCTGGGCGGCCTACATCCTGCTCTCCCAGCGCGCTGGACCGAGCTTCGAGGGGGGTCGCGGGCTGGCTCTGGCGATGGTGGTCGCGGTGCTCGTCCCGCTGGTCCCCGGAGTCATCGGGGGTGGCGGAGCGCTGTTGAACCCGCGTCTTCTGGTGCTGGCGGCGGGCGTCGGGGTGCTGAGCTCGGTCATCCCGTACTCCCTGGAGTTCGAGGCGCTGCGGCGGATGCCGGCCAACGTCTTCGGGGTGCTCATGTCGCTCGAACCGGGCGTCGCGGCGCTCGCCGGCTTCCTCGTCCTCGGGCAGGCGCTCGGGCCGCGCGAGCTCGCGGCGATCGCCCTGGTCGTCGCCGCGAGCGTGGGCGTGACGCGTGCCGCGAGCCGGGCGGATGGCCTACCGGTCAACTCTTGACATCCTCAGAAGCAGCCGTGAACACGCTGAACGCGCCCAACGTGCTGACGGTGCTGCGGATCCTCCTGGTCCCGGTCCTCGTCGTCGCCCTGCTGGAAGAGACCCCGAACGGCGACCTGCTCGCCGCGATCGTCTTCGCCCTGGCGTCGGTCACCGACTACGCCGACGGCTACCTCGCGCGACGCTCGGACCTCATCACGACGTTCGGCAAGCTCATGGACCCGATCGCCGACAAGCTGCTGATCATCGCGTCGCTGATCGCCCTGGTGTCGCTCGAGCGCGTCGAGGCGTGGGTCGCGATGGTCATCGTCGGCCGGGAGTTCGCGGTGACCGCGACGCGGATGGCCGCCTCGCAGCAGGGGGTCGTCGTGGCCGCCGCGGCGTGGGGGAAGGCGAAGACGTGCGTCCAGGTCGCGTGCGTGTTCTTCCTGATCGCGGTCGACGACTCGCCGCTCTGGCTCGACCTCCTCGTCTACGCGACCGTCGTGATCACGCTCATCTCGGGAGTCGACTACTTCCTCGGCCTGCGCCGTCAGCTGCGCGAGCACGACGCGCGCAAGGCCGAGCGGGCGGGAGCTCACCTGAGGTGAGATGGGCGCTGGCGGCGGTGCTGGCCGCGGTGGCGTCGGTCGTCGTCGCCTTCGTCCTGGCCGTCGGCTCCACCCGCGATCCGGTTCCCGACCGGCTGCGCGAGTGCGTCGTCGCCGGCCAGGCCGGGATCATGCGCAGCGAGGCCGATCTGGGCGCCCAGCCGCGCTCGGACATCGCTGCCGGAGCAGTGCGTGAAGTCGGGCGCACCCGGTTGGGCGGCGACACGGCGGTGCTCCTGGAGGGTTCGACGTACCGGCTGCTGGTGCTTGCGGGCCGCAAGAGCCCGCCGCTGGGCGGCGACCTCGCGCTGCGGGTGTACGAGCGCACGCCGGAGTTCGCGCTCGTCGCCAAGGAGGTCGGTCCGGATCGAGGAGTGCTGCGCGACTGCGTGGCGCTCATCGCCGGAAGCTGAACGCAGTGCGCCGGCCCGCGAGACGGCCGCCCGCGGGCTGCGCGAGATCGCCTCGACACCTGGACGGACTGTCAGTCCGCGCGCTGTGATCGCAAAGCTGTGTGCTATCAATCCGGCTCTGGCCGCAGCCCCTCCGACGCGAGGAACAGCGCTCGAGCCCATGCGACCCCCGGTCGCGCACGCACAGAGGGATGGAGAGGGAAGTCCACCGGCACAGGAGAGGGTCCGGCGGGGTTCGAAAAGCTTTGAGGAAGGACCGGGTTGAGCACGAAGACCGAAGTGCTGCTGGCAGACGAGGCGCCCATCCACGAGATGGACGAGCTGAAGGGGCTGATCGCCGAGGGGCAGGAGAAGGGGATCCTGACCTTCGAGAAGATCGCGACCGCGCTCGAGGAGGTGGAGGTCAGCAAGGAGCAGCTCCAAGAGCTGCACGCGTACTTCGTCGAGCACGGCATCGACGTCGTCGGGGCCAACGGGAAGCCGGCGACGAGCGAGAACGAGAAGGTCGAGAACGCCGCTCAGGCCCGCCGCCAGCCCACGGAGGGCGGCCCGAAGAAGCCCGAGATCGACTTGACGGTCGAGCCGTCGCTGGACTCGCTGCGGCTGTACCTGCGCTCGATCGGGCGCGTCTCGCTGCTGACGGCCGAGCAGGAGGTGTCGCTGGCCAAGCGCATCGAGCGCGGCGACATGGACGCCAAGCAGCACATGGTCGAGGCCAACCTGCGCCTCGTCGTCTCGATCGCCAAGGGCTACCTGGGCCGCGGCCTGACGTTCCTGGACCTCATCCAGGAGGGATCGCTCGGCCTGATCCGCGCGGTGGAGAAGTTCGACTACCGCCGCGGCTACAAGTTCTCGACGTACGCGACGTGGTGGATCCGCCAGGCCGTGACCCGCGCGATCGCCGACAAGGGCCGCACCATCCGCATCCCGGTCCACATGGTCGAGAAGCTCAACAAGGTCGTGCACGTCGAGCGCCAGCTCGTGCAGTCGCTCGGTCGCGAGCCCTCGCCGGAGGAGATCGCCGCCGAGCTCGAGGTGAGCGAGCGCGAGGTGCGCGACATCCTGCGGATGAGCCAGCAGCCGATCTCGCTGGAGAAGCCGATCGGCGAGGAGGAGGAGTCCGAGCTGGGCGACTTCGTCGAGGACGTCAGCGCGATCTCGCCGTTCGACATGGCCTCGGACAACCTGCGCAAGGAGAACGTGCACCGCGCCCTCGCGGCCCTGCCGCAGCGCGAGCGCGAGGTCATCGAGATGCGCTTCGGCCTCACGGGCGGCCAGCCGCGCACGCTCGAGGAGGTCGGCCGCGCGTTCAACGTGACGCGCGAGCGCATCCGCCAGATCGAGAACCACACGCTCAAGAAGCTCGAGTCGCTGCCGGAGGCGCAGCGGCTGCGGGATGCGAGCTAGGGCGAAGCCCTCGGCGCGGCGCGTGACGAGCTAGCGGCGATCGGCGTCGCCCCTGCTCGGCGGGTGCGACGCCGAGCCGCGGCAGCTCACCGAGCAGAACCTTTCCGCGCCGCGCGCGTTGAAAGGACATGTCCCGACGCCTGGCGTTCCCCGTCGTCCTCGCCGCGCTCGCCTTTCCGGCGGGCGCGGCCGCCGCGCCCCCGTGGAGCGCCCCGGCCACCCCCGCGCAGCCCGAGGGGCAGTCCGCGATCGCCCCGGGGCTCGCCTTCGCGCGCGACGGCGGCATCCTCGCCTTCTCCGCCGACGCCGATCCGAGCCGGCCGGCCTCGCCGCGGCAGGGGCAGATCGCCCGGGTGGCGCAGTCCGGCCTCGGCTTCACCCGCCGGCTGCCGCCAGGCGAGGAGATCGTGGGAGCGCCGCAGGCCTACGGCGCCACGCGGACGCTCACCCTCACCCGCCGGCGCACGGGAGGCGAGCAGTTCACGACCGGGGACTTCCGGATCGGCGTGCGCTTCGGACGCGTCGACGACACCCTCGACACCCGCGCGACGGTCCTCGATCGCGACGTCCCGCTCGACGTCTTCGATCCGCCCGTGCTCGCGGCCAACGCGCGGGGCGACGCGGTCGCCGCGTGGATCGCCACCCCGGGCAACGGCAGGAGCCGGCTGTGGGTCGCGCTGCGCCGGGCGGGCGGGAGCTTCGGGCGGCCGTCGGTGCTCGTCGGGACCGGGTCGCTGTCGCAGGCGTCGGTGGCCGTCGGCGAGCGTGGCGACCTCGTGGTCGCCTTCCAACGGACCGTCGACGGGGAGCGCCGCGTCCAGGCGCGCGTGCGGCGGGCCGGGCACTCCTTCGGCGCCCTCGACGACCTCGGGGTCAGCCGCGGCCGCGCGTTCCCCGACGCGACGATGACCCGCACGGGCCGGGCGTACGTCGCCTGGCAGACGTTCGACGTGGGCGAGGAGGTCAACGAGCCGACGCGCGTCTACGCCGCCGTCAAGCCCGCGGGACCGCGGCGCTTCCGGACCGCCCAGCTGCTCGACGCGGGCGATGCGACCGGCGGCGTCGACGGAACCGTCGCGGTGGCGGCGGCCGAGGACGGGACGGCGACCGTGGCTTGGAACGGGAAGGTCGGCGGCGGCGAGGGGACGACGTTCCCCGTGCGGGTCGCCACGACCGACGCGCGCGCGGTCTTCGGGGCCGGAAGAGCGCTTGCGGGCGGGGCGGGGCAGCTGCGCGACGTCGCCGTGGCGGCGGACGGCACGGCGGCGGTCGCCTGGTCGGCGACGGCCTCGGGCTCCTTCGAGGGCGCGGCGCTGACGGCCGCGGTGCGGCCGGCGGGCGCGCCGCGGTTCGGGGCGCCCGAGACGATCTCGGCCGAGCCGGCCGGCGTCACCGAAGCGGCGGTGCTGGCCTTCCCGGTCGGCGGCGCGCAGCCCGTCGCGGCGTGGCTGGTGCGAGACGGCGCGCGGCGCGCGACGGTGCGGGTGGCGCGGCGGGGCTGAGATTCTTGAAGACGCGAAGGTGATGATCGCGTCCGGAGGGGAACGTATGTTCGTCTACATGAACCGGCAGCAGCAGGGTGACTTGGGCGAGGCGTCGGCGCGGTGCTGGTACGAGCTGCGGGGATGCGAGGTGTTCATCCCGACCGGCCGAAGCCCGGACTACGACTTCATCGCTGACGACGGCGAGCGGTTGATCAAGGTGCAGGTCAAGACGTCAGGCTGCGTGACCCCGTACGGGCGGTGGGCCGTGTCGATCTGCACCCGCGGCGGCAACCAGTCGTGGTCGGGATTGAGCAAGCTCTTTTCGCCGACGCGCTGCGACGAGCTCTTCGTCGTGGCGGTGGATGGTCGGCGGTGGCGCATCCCGTCGAACGCCGTCGAGGCGACGACTGGCATCAGCTTGGGCGGGAGGAAGTTTGCTGAGTACGAGGTCGAGATCGGGCCTGCTCTAGCGGCGTCGGACGCGGCTGTTTCGCTACCCTCTCCGACCCCGGCGGGATAGCGAAGCGGCCAAACGCAGCAGGCTGTAAACCTGCCCTCTCAGAGTTCCCAGGTTCGAATCCTGGTCCCGCCATCGCCTCCGAGAACCCCGCATCCATGCGGGGTTCTCGCGTTCGGGGGGCCGGCCAGTCTGCTCGTCATCCCGCAGGCAGGCTGCCCTCGGTGGCCACCGGCATCCGGACGGAGCGGCGCTTCCGCTCGGTGGGCCAGCGGACGCCGGCGGCTGCGAGGTCGTGCATGGTGAGGAGCTCGGAGGTGGCGATCTCGTCGAGCAGCTCGCGCTGCTCGTCCTCGAGCTCCGTCAGCCGCGTGAGGACCGTCAGCACGTCGATGAGCTGGACCGTCCACACTTCGCTCGGCCACGCGTCGCACTGGAGGTCGGCGAGCGGGCTCGTCGTCGCGGTGCGGGCCAGGCCTCGCACCGCAACTGCTACGGTCGTAGAAGATGAGGGAGATCCCGCAGCGCGAGCTGCGCAACAACGTCAGCGCCGTTCTGCGTGAGGTCGAGGAGGGCGCCACCCTTCGCGTGACCGTGCGCGGGAGGCCCGTCGCCGATCTCGTGCCCATCACGATGAGAAAGCAGGGCCTGACGGCGGAGGAGGTCAGGCGCATCGTGGCCGAGGCGCCGCTCGACGCCGGCTTCCTCGACGATCTCGACACGGCAGCCGGACAACGGATCGACGAGCTGTGACGGGGCTGCTCGACACGTCGGTCTTCGTGGCGCGGGAGGCGGGTCGGCCGCTTGCCGCGCTTCCCGACGAGGGCCGGGTCTCGGTGGTCACCGTGGCCGCGCTCCGCATCGGCGTGCTCGTGGCCGAGGACGCGTCCATTCGCGCGCAGCGAATGCGGACGCTCAGCGCCGTTGAGGCACTTGACGCCCTTCCCGTGGACGACGCCGCGGCGCGCGCCTTCTCGGAGATCGTCGCCGACGGCCGGCGTCGCGGCCGGCGACCGAAGGTCCTCGACGCGCTGATCGCCGCTACTGCGCTGTCCCGCGGGCTGCCCGTCTACACGCAGGACGCCGACTTCGAGGACATGGCCGGCGTCGAGGTCGTTCGCGTCTGACCGGAGCGCGAGCCGTCCGGTGGCTCAAAGCCCGCGCGAACGCTTCCGCTGCTGCATCGGACTGCGAGGATCGCCGGATGGCCCTCAACCGCTCTCGCTTCCCCGGCCTCCGCGACGGCTGGGCGCGCTTCGACGCGCCGGGCGGGACGCAGCCGGTCGACGCCGCGATCGCAGCGACGACGGAGTACATGAGCAGCGGCACGTTCGCCAACTACGGCGGGCCGTTTCCCGCCTCGCAGCGGACCCGGGCGGTGACCGACGACGCGCGCGCGTCGGTCGCTGCGCTGTTCGGCGCCGACCCGGCCGGCGTCGTCTTCGGCCCGAGCATGAGCGCGCTGACGTTCCGCTTCGCCGCCGCGGTCGGGCGGACGCTCGGGCCGACCGACCAGCTTGTCGTCACGCGTCTGGACCACGACGCGAACGTCCGGCCGTGGGAGCTCGTCGCGCAGCGCGCGGGCGCGTCGGTGCGCTACGTCGAGCCCGAGCTCGGGTCGCTCTCGCTCACCCCGGCGGTCCTCGCCGCCGAGCTCACCGACCGCACGCGCTGGGTCGCCTTCACCGCCGCGAGCAACGTCGTCGGCTCGCGGACTGACGTCGCCGCACTCACCGAGCTCGCCCACGCCGCCGGCGCCGGCGTGTTCGTCGACGCCGTCCACGCCGCGCCGCACGTCCCGCTCGACTTCGCGGCGCTCGGCTGCGACGCGCTCGTCGCCTCGGCCTACAAGTGGTTCGGCCCCCACCTCGGCGTCCTCTGCGCCGCACCCGAGCTGCTCGCCGAGCTCGAGATCGACAAGCTCCGCGCGTCGAGCGACGCGGGCGCGGACCGCTGGGACCAGGGCACCCAGCCCTTCGAGCTGCTCGCGGGCGCCGGTGCCGCCGCCGACTATGTGCGCGAGACGGGCTGGGAGGCGATCAGGGCTCACGAGGGCGAGCTGACCCGCGCGCTCATCGACGGCCTGACCGCGATCGACGGTGTGACGCTGCTCGGCGCCCCCGCCGCCCGCACGCCGACCGTGCTCTTCACCGTCGCGGGCCGAGCGCCGGCGGAGGTCGCCGTGGCGCTCGCCGAGCGCGAGATCGCGGTCGGCGCCGGTTCCTTCTACGCGATCCACCTCGCTGAGCTGCTCGGCCTCGGCGACGCCGGCGCCGTCCGCGCGGGCGCTGCCCACTACACGAGCCTGGAGGAGGTCGAGCGGCTGGTCGCGGCGATAGGCGAGATCGCGGCTGCGTCGAGCGGTTCGCAGTAGCACCCGGCCGCCCAGGGGCAAGCGTTGACGATGAGGGTCAGGCGGCACGGCGACCCGGCGGCCGGCTGCCAAGCTCTCCGCCGTGCTCGCCATCGCCTTCGCCCTATACACCTCGGTGGCCTACGGCGTCGCGAACTTCCTCGCCCCCGTGCTCATGGGCCGCCACGCCTTCGCCTCCGTGCTGCTCACGGGCCAGCTCGCGGCGCTCGTCGGCTCGGTCGCGCTCCTGGCCGCGTCGGGCGAGCCGTCGCCGCCGCTGCGCGCCGTCGGGCTGGCGGCGCTCGCGGGGCTCGGCAACGCTGCGGGCCTCGCCGGCTTCTACGAGGCGGTGCGCTTCGGCCCGCTCAGCGTCGCCGCGCCGATCGGCGCCACGAGCGCGGTGCTCCCGGTGGTCGTCGGAGTGGTCGGCGGTGACGCGCTGGCTGCGCTCCAGTTAGCCGGGATCGTCCTGGCGATCGGCGGAGCGGCGCTCGCCGCGCGCCGCTCCACCACGCAGCCCGACGCAGCCCACTGGAACCTCCCGCGCTGCATCTTCTTCGCCAGCGTCTCCGCGCTCGGCCTCGGCGTGCTGCTCGCGGCGTTGCCCGGCGCGGCGAAGGACGGCGGACTCTTCTGGGCGCTCTCGGTGCAGCGCACGACGATCGTCCTCTGCTTCGTCGCGCTCATCCTCACGCGCGGGCAGACCTTCACCCGCCCCGCGCACCTCACGGCGAGCTCCCGGCTCGGGCGCAGCGCGCTCGTCGCACCGGGCGTGCTGCTGCTCAGCGGGACGCTCGTCTACATCCTGGCCGCCGAGCGCGGGCAGCTCAGCGTCGTGGCCGTCTGCGCCTCGCTGGCTCCGCTGGTCACCGTCGGGCTGGCGATCGCGGTGCTCGGCGAGCGCGTTTCGCGCGGGCAAGTCGTCGGCCTCGTGGCGGCCGTCGCCGGCGTCTGCCTGATCGCGCTGTAGGAGCGCGGCGAATCGGCGGCGCCCCTGCCAGAATCCGGCAGATGCAATCCCGTCGCCTGTCCGTAGCCCTGCTCGCCGCCCTCGCGCTGGGAGTCGCCGGCTGCGGCAGCCAGCTCGACGACTCCGGGATCCCCGACGGCTCGCAGACGGGATCGGCCGCAGCAGCCACGCCGACGCAGACGGCGCCGGCCGCGCCCGACGTCGACGCCGCCGAGGCCTTCGCACCCAAGGGCGCGGCCCTGCGCCCGGTCGGCAACGCGACGGACCTCGCGCAGAAGCCGGACATCCCCCGACCGAACAGCGCGCGGCCCAAGCAGCTCGTGGTCAAGGACCTCGTCGTCGGCAAGGGGGCAGCGGCCAAGAGCGGTGACGCCCTGACCGTGCGCTACGTGGGCGTCTCCTACTCCACCGGCAAGGAGTTCGACGCCTCCTGGAAGACCGAGGAGAACATGTTTCCCTTCACCCTCGGTCAGGGCGCCGTCATCGCGGGTTGGGACAAGGGCATCGTCGGCATGAAGGCCGGCGGCCGCCGCGAGCTCGTGATCCCGCCCGACCTCGGCTACGGCGAGCAGGGCTCCGGTCCGGACATCAAGGGCGGCGAGACGCTCGTCTTCGTGGTGGACCTGTTGAAGATCGGCTGACGCCCCGGCATGAGTGAGGCCAAGGCACCGCGCGTCCGCGTCTTCATCGCCGATGACCACCCCGTCTACCGCGAGGGCGTTGCGCGCGCGATCAAGGCCCGCCCCGAGTTCGAGCTGATCGGCGAGGCGGAGGACGGGCGCGAGGCGCTCGAGCGCATCCGCGAGCTGGGGCCAGACGTGGCGGTTCTCGACGTGCAGATGCCAGGCCTCCAGGGCTCGGAGGTACTGCACGCGATCAAGCGCGACGGGGTCCCGACGCGCGTCGTCCTGCTCTCCGCCCACGTCGACTCCGAGACGGTCTACCGCGCGGTCGCCTCGGGCGCCGGTGCCTACCTCTCCAAGGAGTCCAGCCGTGAGCGCATCTGCGACGCGGTCGCCGCGGTCGCCCGCGGCGAGGTCGTCCTCTCGGCGGAGGTCCAGGCCGGCCTGGCCTCGGAGATCCAGCTCCGCGAACGCGACGAGCGCCCCGTGCTGACTCCGCGCGAGCACGAGATCCTCGCGCTGACCGCCGACGGCCACTCGGCCCCGGAGATCGGCAAGCAGCTCCACCTGTCGCAGTCGACGGTCAAGACGCACCTGAAGTCGCTCTACGAGAAGCTCGGCGTGAGCGACCGTGCGGCCGCCGTGGCCGAGTCGATGCGTCGCGGCCTGCTCGAGTAGCCCTCAGGGCGATCTCCTCGCCGCGTCGACGGGTGCGAGGAGGTCGCGGAGCGCCGCCTCGGTGCTCCAGAAGGCCAGCTCCTCGTAGGGGATGGCGTCGGGCGCGAAGGCGCGGACCTCCGTGGCTTCCGGCGTCGTCTGCGGCTCCCCGAGCGCGCGCGCCTCGTAGACGACGAGCACGACGCGGTCGTCCGGGCGGGAGTACACGCCGACCAAGGGCCCGAGCTCGACGTCGATGCACAGCTCCTCCATCGTCTCGCGGGTCGCGGCCTGCTCCGTCGACTCGCCCAGGTCGACGAAGCCGCCGGGAAACGTCCACAAGCCCTTCCCGGGCGCGAAGCCCCGGCGCAGCAGGAGCACGTCGCCGTCGGCGGTGCGCGGGATGGTGCAGGCCACGGGCTTGGGGTTGTAGTAGGCGCCGTAGCCGCAGTGCGAGCAGCGGATGGAGCGCGGGAACTCCACGTCGGCGTCCTTCCCGCAGCTTGGGCAGAAGCGGACGCCCTCGAGCGCAGGGTTGAGGCTGGCGCCGTGGGCGCCGGGAACGTGGCGGTCTGCGGTCATGGCCACCTCGAGCCTACGTGGCTGCTTACATCTCGGGCATGGAGAACACCGAGGTCGTGGACGCCACCGAGCGCAGCCGCTACGAGCTGCTCGTCGACGGCGAGCTGGCCGGCTGGGCGGACTACCGCCACGACGGCGAGGGGCGTGTGGTGCTCCCGCACGCCGAGGTGGACCCCAAGCGCGGCGGCCAGGGCCTCGGCTCACACCTGGCCCAGGCGGTGTTCGAGGACCTGCGCGAGCAGGGCGTCGAGGCCGTCCCGACCTGCTCGTTCATGGCCGCGCACCTCGCGCGGCACCCCGAGCTCGGCGGCTAGGAGCGCTTGGTGCAGGTCCGGTAGGTCCGCGTCTCGCGGACGAGCTTGCCCTTCGTCGTCCGCGCGATGACGCTGACCTTCACGGCGCCCTTCGGCAGCCCGACCAGGTTCACCTGAGCGGTCAGCCGGCGCCCCTTCAGCACCCTCACGCGCTTGCCGCTGACGAAGACGTTCGCGCGGAGTAGCCGCTGGCCCTTGGGCGCGCGCAGGCGGATCGGGAAGGAGCGGCGGCTCGCGCACCTGCGGGCGGTCGGCAGCCCGACGGCGCTCTTGCTCGTCTCGAACGGCCACACGCCCTTGGCCGACTTCAGCGCGTAGAAGCCCGAGTTGCCGTCGGAGTACCAGATCTCGCCCTTCCCGACGTCGAAGGCCGGCTTGCTCATCGCGTAGTTCGACTTCTCGCCCGGAGTGGAGTTGCCGAGCTCGGTCGGCGGCGCGACGAAGTACGACAGCTCCTTTGGCGCGTAGGGATCGCGGATGTCGAACACCCGCAGGCCCGAGACGATGAACGAGCAGGCGACGATCCCCGGATCGACCTGGCTGGGCACGGAGCAGTAGTGCCCCGCGTAGCCCTGCGGCGCGAACGACGCGCCCGGGTCGTTGGCGATCGCGGCGCGGTTCTCCTCCTGGTGGACGGCTAGGCGGAAGTTCGAGACGACCTTCGGCGCCCGCTCGTTGGAGATGTCGATGATGCGCCCCGCGCCGACCTTCGGGCCGTTGGAAGCGACGATCACCGCGTTGGGTCCGTCTGAGTACTCGTCGATCTCCACCAGGAACGGCTTGCCGCCGATGGTGACCGGGATGGCGACCTGCGGGATCGTGCGGTTCTTCCACGTGAGCCCGCTGATGTCGCGCACCTGCGGGCTCGGCTTGCGCGCCTGCACTTCGGAGGTGTCGATGACCTGCAGCCCGTCGGACCCGGCGATGTACCCGCGGTTGCCGTCGTCGGAGATCGTCAGGCCGTGGGAGGGGTAGCGGTAGCGGCCGAGGATGAGCGGAAGGCGCGGGTTGCTCACGTCGACGGCGGTGATGTCGCCCGTCGAGATCGAGGTCGCGTAGAAGGTCTTGCCGTCGGGGGCGAAGCCGCTCTCGTGGCCGAGGATGCCGACCGGGGAGCTCGACATCAGCTGGGGCTGGCGGCAGTCCGCGTTGAGGTCGTAGATGTCGATGAAGCCGGGGTTGAAGGCCGGGTTGCCCATGACCGCCGCCAGCAGGCCGCGCTTGGGGTTCACCAGCAGAGACTCGTGTGGCGTTTGCATCGCCGGAGTCACGAGCGTCGCCGTGCGCCGCGGGTGGGTCGGGTCGCTCAGGTCGAGGACCGCGGTGCCCGTCGGTTGGCCGCTGAGCGTCGCCGAGGCGGCGTTGCCGGGGAACAGGAGGGTCGTGTCGTAGTAGGCGCACTCGTGGCCCGCCTTGTCGACGAAGCGCTCGACCTTGAAGCCACCCGTCTTGCCCTCCCGACCCAGCACGGACAAGTTGCACTCATAGCCCCGCGGATCGGCGTTGGCGGGCACGCGCCCCTGCAGGCCCGGCGCGGGCCGCGAGCCCGGGCCGCAGACCGCGGGCGGCGAGGCGAGCTGAGCTGGCTCCTCGCGGGCGACGATCGGCGCGCGGACCTCGTTGCCGCCCAGCGGGTTCTGCTGCACGGGAACGGCGTCGCCGAGCATGGGCGGCTGCTGGGCGCCGGCCGACGCGGCCAGGAGCGCGAGTGCGCCGGAGACGAGGACCAGCATTGCGGTGTGTCGACCCATGAGCGCGACGGTAGCGCGGCAGCCGAGCAGGCCCGGCGAACTTGGCCGAGGCTGCACCCGTCGTCTAGACTGCGCGCCAGCGCCCTCCTAGCTCAGTTGGTAGAGCACTTCCATGGTAAGGAAGGGGTCATCGGTTCGAGTCCGATGGAGGGCTTGTTCCGAAACCCCCGCTCCGGCGGGGTTTCGTGTCCCCGGGGGTCCCTCAACTTCGACTCCCTCACAGGGTTGTGGGGCGTTATTGGGGCGCGGCGGTGCCCCGGAGCGCCCCAGCAGCTCGGTCGGCGATGTCCCCTTCCGAAGATTCAGGGTGGGATTCTCCCGGGGTTGTGCGACAGAGCAGACGAACTGCTCATGCCGTCGCCGATCGCCACGCCCTTCGATGATCTCGAGCCTCGAGCTTGACCTGCAGGCCGTTCAGTCCGACAGCCTCGTCATCCTGAACCCTCAAAGTGACCTCCTGAGGACGCAACCGCCGGAATCGGCCGCTTTCCCCCTGCTCAGGAGGTCATGTTGGTCACGCACCGGACAGAACCACCGGTGGATCAGGGCTTTAGTCGTTCATCGTGCCTGACGGCGCCCATCCGGCGGCGTTTCGCGGACGAAGTCTTCGAAGGTGCGGGAATCCCCACGAGCACAACCGCGATCCTTGAAAGCGCTCTCCCGGGCTCACTCGCCCCGGACACCTGCTTGCCGAGCCGTCTCACGCGCGGCTCCCGTCCGTACGCTGGCGGTGTCAGTCTGTCGCCGTTTCCATTGAGGCCGCGAGCAGCGACTGATTCTCTTGGTGGGTCGCGGTCAGCTTGATCGAGCTCAGGCGCCAGCCCTCGGGAGTGCGCACGGCGACGTTGTCATAGAAGCCGACGACCAACCAGCAGTCTGGTCCGCCGGCCGCGACCTCTGGAGGAGCCCAGTGCTCGACACGGACGTGGGCCCGGATGGTCGCACGATCCTCGTCGATGGCGATCTGATGGTTGGTGATCGCATGGTGGGTCGCCGTCCAACCGGCAAAAGCCTGCTTCCCTTGCTGAGACCAAGCGTCACGGCTGACCGTCATCGCCGGTGTGCCGAGTGAGCTGAAGTCGGCGGTGAACTCCTCGCAGAGCACTGACCGCGGCAGCTCATCCCAATTCTGGGTGTCCGGCATGCTGGCGTAGCGGCTCATCAGCTCCACGAGCTCGTCACGGTCACGCGGTTCGGTCATCGCACCCTCCGTAGCTCTCCTGGCGGTCCAGCACATCGCCGACTGAAGCGCGCCCTCGACCGCCTATGGACGCTGCCCATCCTACGCACGGGCTCGGCAGCGCCCGCGGCCCTTGAGCCGGCGGAGTTGCGTCCTTGTTGCCAAAGAGGTGCCCCCTCGCGCGGGCGGGGCTTCCATCAATGCGCTCCGTCTACGCTGCGGCGGTGCGGCGCCCGGCGTGGGGCTGTGTGTCGAACTGCTGCTGGCCCACGACGCCCAGGAGCTCGAGCTTGTCGGCGTCTTCGCTGCCGGGGGTAGCGGTGTAGACCAGCAGCGCCTGGGTGAGGTTCTCGGAGAGCAGGGTCTGGCAGTCGAGGGTGATTCGGCCGATGGCCGGGTGGATCATCGTCTTGCGAGCGCTGGTGCGCACGTTGACTTCATGGTCGTTCCAGATGCCGGTGAAGGCGGGGCTTCGCTCGAGGAGCGCTGTGACGAGTTGTCCTGCGAACGGTGTGTCGGTGCCGCGAGCCATCGCGGCGCGTAGGCCGCTGACGAAGACGCGGGCGTGCCGGTCGTGATCCTCAGCGGGGTAGAAGGCGCGGATGGCGGGATCGGTGAACCAGCGGTAGACCATGCTGCTGGCATGCCCGACGTAGGCCGTTTCGTCGCCCACGAGTGCGACCGCAAGCGGGTTCTGCACCAGGGTCTGACCGAGATCGGAGACAACTTGTGCGGGCGTGTCGAGCCGGTCGAGGACGCGCATCAAGGCGGGGCTGACGTGGTCGAGGCGACGGGCCGTCACCGGGGCGGTGCGGCCGGCGATGCGGAAGAGGTAGTCCCGTTCGTCCTGGTTTGAGGCGCAGCGCGCGGGCGACCGAGGCGAGCATCTGCTCGGAAGGTTGTGGGCTTCGCTCCTGCTCCAGCCGGCTGTAGTAGTCGGTCGACATGCTCGCCAACGAAGCGACCTCCTCGCGGCGAAGCCCTTTAGCTCGGCGACGGGCGCCGCGTGCGAGCCCGACGTCTTCAGGCTGCAGCGCACCGCGTCGCTGGCGAAGGAAATCAGCCAACTGTGCCCGGTCCATGCTGTCGAGTATGCACGCGGCCGCCGCGCATAGCCAGAGACCGACGATCCGCTGTTGGGCTCCGATCCCCGGAACGGGGAACCACGGCTTGGCCGCGACGGAGACCGCGGATCCGTCCTGCAGCCTCCTCTCGCCGGGCGTCGCGCAAACGCGGTTTGGGGCGGTCTCAACCGTGACCTTGTCGCATCCGGGGAGTGCTGATCCATGGACTGGCACTCCCCTTTTGCGCTTACGGCGAGCGCGCAATAGTGACTCGGTAGAGGGCGCGATGCCCTGCCACCACGGGAGAAACTAATGCGCATGTCCGGCAGAACATCTTGATCACCGGCGGGACGTCGGGGATCGGCCGAGGACTGGCCGAGCGGTTCCACGGTGAAGGCAACAAGGTGATCATCGCGGGGCGCCGCGAGCAGCTGCTCTCCAGCATCACCGCCGAGCATCCCGGCATGGATTCGGTCGTGCTGGATGTCACCGATCCCGCGTCGATCCGCCGCTGCGTCGCCACGGTCACCGACCAGCATCCAGAGCTGAACGTGGTCGTCAACAACGCCGGGATCATGCTGCCCGAGAACCTGAGCGACCCGGGGCACCTGCAGATCGCTGAGGACACGGTGACGACGAACCTGCTCGGCCCGATCCGCGTGCTGGCCGAGGTTGTGCCGTTCCTCGCCGCGAAGGACGACGCGGTCATCGTGAACGTGTCCTCCGGGCTCGCGTTCGTTCCGCTGCCGATCACCCCGACCTACTGCGCTACCAAGGCTGCGCTTCACTCCTACACCGAGAGCCTGCGGGTGCAGCTGGCCGACACCGGCGTGCAGGTCCTCGAGCTGATCCCGCCGGGCGTGCAGACGGACTTGATGGGGCAGGCCGAAAGCGGTCAGGGGATGCCCCTGCCGGGGTTCCTGGACGAGGTCATGGACTTGCTGCGCAGCAGCCCCGACGCCCCGGAGATCAGCGTGCAGGACGTCCTGTTTATCCGCAACGCCGAGGCCGAGGGCAAGCGCGACGGCGTCCTGGCGATGCTGAGCGGCGCGCACTGATGGCCGGCTCAGGCTGGACCGCGCAGGATCTGCCGAATCTCTCCGGGCGCAGTGTCGTGGTCACGGGGGCGTCCGGCGGTCTCGGGGAGATCATCGCCGGCCAGCTGGCCCGCGCCGGCGCGACGGTAACGCTCGCCGTGCGCGACCTCGCCAAGGGCCGCGCCGCCGCAGCACGGATGAACGGGCGCCCCGACGTGCGCCAGCTGGACCGACGAGCCTGGCGTCGGTCCGGGCCTTCGCCGCCGACTGGACCGGCGACCTGGCCATCCTCGTCAACAACGCCGGCATCATGCAGGTCCCCCAAGGTCGCACGCAGGACGGCTTCGAGCTGCAGATGGGCACCAACCACCTCGGCCCGTTCGCGTTGACGCTGGCGCTTTTGCCGCGCATCCGCGGGCGCGTGGTGACCGTCTCCTCGCAGCTGCAGAGCGGGGGCCACATTCACCTCGACGACCTCAACGGCGAGCACCGCAAGTACAACGCACTGCAGGCCTACCGGGACTCCAAGCTCGCCAATACCTTGTTCACGCTCGAGCTGTCCCGCCGGCTGTCCGAAGCGGGCAGCCCGGCGCGCGCCGTGACCGCAGACCCCGGGTTCGCCCGGACCGGGCTGGCGGCGCACGTCGGCGGCCCGGTCGGCGCCATTCAGAAGCTCGCTGTCCGCATGTTCAACGACGCCGAGCGCGGCGCCGCGCCCAGCCTGTACGCAGCCACCGCGGACATCCCCTCGGACTCCTATGTCGGCCCTGACGGCTTTCAGCACCTGCGCGGCCACCCCCAGGTCATCGACCCCCCCAGGGCGGCACGCGACGCTGGCCTCGCCCGCCAGCTGTGGGAGGTCTCGGCCCGTCTCACCGAGTCCAGCGACCCCCGATGAGCATTCGACAGGGCCGAGACGGTACGCGTCCTTGCCGTCGACGGCTCCGACGACGCCGCGCACAGCGGCGCGTCACGCCGCCGCCGGATCACCGCGCGAAGGGATGATCGCCCCCAGGTCAGATCTGGTTCTGGCCGCCATCGACGTACAGATTGGCGCCGAGGATGTAGCTGCTCTGCTCGCAGGCGAGGAACGCCACGACCGACGCGACTTCCCCCGGGCGCCCGATCCGGCCCATCGCAACGCCTGCGGCCATGTTCGCTTTGGCGCTGGCGGCGTTCTCCTCACCGACGAGGCCGTCGATCCCGGGAGTGTCGATCGGGCCTGGCGAGACCGCGTTGACGCGGATGCCGCGGTCCTTGAGCTCATTGGCCCATGTGCGCGCGAAGGACCGCACGGCGGCTTTGGAGGACGCATACGTGGTGAAGGCTTCTTGCCCGCTGTCGGCGGCGGTCGAGGCGTTCAGGATCACCGAGGCGCCGTCGTTCAGCAGCGGCAGGGCCTTCTGCACGGTGAACAGCGTGCCCCGCGCGTTGACGCCGAAAGTCTCGTCGAAGTGCTCCTCGGTGATCTGCTCCAGGGTCGCGAACGAGGCGACCGCCGCGTTCGCGAACAGCACATCCAGTCCCCTGCCCCGGGCGAGAACCGCCTCATACAAGCGGTCCAGGTCGGCGAGATTCGAGATGTCACCCGTCACTGCGGTGGCCCCCGCCGCGCCGATGATCTCTACGGCTGCGTCCAACTCAGCCCGACGCCGACCGGTGATGAACACGTGCGCACCCTCAGCTGCCAGCCTGACGGCGCTGGCCAGTCCGATGCCGGTGCCGCCTCCAGTGACGACGGCGGTCTTTCCTTCAAGCTGTCCCATGCGGGCGGTGTCCTCTCGTAGTTCGGCACCGATCGGTGCTGAATGGAAAGCATAGAGCTTCGGTACCGAACAGCCCACAAGAGCGAAGGCGTTCGTGACGGGCCGCACGAGACCGACCGCCGGTCGGACGATCGGCGAGGCCGACACGCCCCCGCGGCCCGGCTCATCCGGGCTTGGACGCCGGGATGTCGAGGACGGCTTTGCCGGCCACGCGCCGTCCGCGGAGGGCCTCGACGGCGTCTGCGAAGCCTGTCCAGTCCCCGCGCCAGCCGATCTGCGGGTCCAGGCGGCCGTCGTCTAGGAGCGCGACGAGTCGCTGTAGGTCATCGCTGACGGGGTGGGTGCCTGCCGCGAAGGCCTCGATGCGGGTGCCGCTCGCCCGCAGGCGCTGGGCCTCGAAGTCGACCGTCGAAGCCTCCAGCGAGGCCTGGCCGATGCTCAGCAGCAGCCCGTCGCGTGCCAGCAGCCCGAAGGCCTGGGTTAGCAGTGCGCCGCCGACGTTCTCGAGCACGCCGTTGACGGGTGCGACGTCGTCGAGGCCGACGACCACTTCGCCGGCGCCCAGGTCGAGCAGGCCGGCGCCGCGCTCGGGTCGCCCGACCGCCGCCACGACGTGCGCGCCCGCCAAGGCCGCCAGTTGGACGGCGAAGCGCCCGACGCCACCGGAGGCGCCGGTGACAAGCACCCGTCGCCCCATGATCGGGCCGAGCTTCTCGACGGCACGCAGCGCTGTGGTCGCTGCGGTGGGAAGCGCGGCGGCGGACGCGAAGTCGACGGAGTCGGGGAGGACCGCGAGCTGATCGGTGTCGACGGCGTGGCGCTCGGCCCACGCGCCCTCGCCGCTGAACGCGGTGACCCGCGTGCCGATGGGCGGGCCCGAGCCGTCCGAGGCGGCCTGGATGACCACGCCGGCCGCGTCGTTGCCCGCGACATGCCCGGCCTGCTGATGCTCGGCCATGAATGCGATCTCACCGAAGTTCAGCGAGGTGGCCCGGACGTCGATGACCACTTGGCCGTCAGTGGGATCGGGTTCAGGGGCCTGGCCCAGCTCTAGGTTGTTGGGTCCGTCGGGCGTATAGACGATGGCGAGCATGGCGTCAGGGGACCAGGACGAGCTTGCCGCGCAGGCCGCCCTGCGCCTGGCGGCGGTGCGCTTCGGCCGCCTTCTCCAGTGGGTAGGTGAGCTCGATGCTGGAGGTCAGCTTTCCGCGGCTGACGGCGTCGAGCAGGCGGGCGAGGACCGGGGTGTCCGGGTGCACGTTCTGGACCTCGACGCGGATCTCACGCTCGGAGGTGAATGGCCCGGTGTCGTCCGCGAAGGGCGGGACGGCGGTGATGTACGCGCCGCCGTCCCGGACCGACGCGAGCGACGCGTGGGCGGTGTCGCCGCCGACGAGGTCGATGGCGGCGTCGACGCCGTCCGGGTGCAGCTCGCGCACCGCGGCCGTGAAGTCGCCCCGATGCACGACCTCGGCGGCGCCGAGCTCGAGAACGGCGTCGCGGTCTTCGGGCTCGGTCACCGCCACGACGGTGATCTCGGCGGTCCGGGCGAGCTGGACCACGAAGCGCCCGACGGCTCCGAGCGGCGCGTCTACGAGCAGCGTGCCGCCGACCGGCACATTCACCCACGCGAGCATCTGGCTGGCGGTCAGGCCGGCGAGCGGGATCGTCGCGGCCTGTTCGAGGCTCACGCCCTCCGGGACCCGGGCGATCAGGTCCGCCGCCACGTCGATGTGCTCGGCGTAGGTGCCTTTCTGATCGCCGGGCTGAACGACCATCGCGGCGACGCGATCGCCGACCTGCCAGTCCGTGACCCCTTCGCCGACGCCCTCGATCGTGCCCGCCGCGTCCCAGCCGATGACCATGGGGAAGTCGGCGGCGTCTGCAGGGATGACCATCCCGGCGCGCGTCGAGAGATCCACGGGGTTGACCGCCGCGGCGGCCACCCGGACTTGAACCTCGCCGGCCCCGGGCGCGGCGAGCTGCCGCTCCCCGGAGCGGAACTGATCGGGGCCGCCGAACGAATCGATGACCTCGGTGCGGGTGGTGCGGGCGCTGGACATGGCGATCCGATCTGGTCGGGCGGTTGGCTTACCTTGCGGCTTCGAACGCGCGCTTGATCGTGAGGTTGTCCTCGACGATGTGGTGCTTGGTGATGAGTCCGTCGGAGACCGTGAGGCGGAGCATGAACTCCACTCGGTACTTGTCCCCCGTCGCGCGAACGGTCTGGCCCAGCGCGCCGATGACCACGGCGTCGGGGCCGTCCACGAGGATGGCTGCGATTTCGGCGGTCGATTCCTCGGGCACGGTGTGCTCAGCGACCGTGCGGTAGTGGTCCTCGACGTCGGCCCGCGTGGAGCGATTCCGGATCCAGGGCACGATGCCGTCGTACTCGTCCTCAGGCCAGGCGAGCTCCCAGGCCACGTGCTCGGCGTACAGCTCAGCGATCCTGGCGGGATCGCCCGCCGTGGTGCGCTGGAGCAGATCTTCGATAACGGTCTGGGTCGTGGCAAGCGGACTCACGTTGTCTTCCCTCCGGTGGGTTATGTACTGATCGATACTGAAGGCGACGATAGCATATTCGTACCGATCAGTGCAGAACAGCTATGCTTGACCTATGGCGAGTCGGGAAGGGGCGCGAGTTGGACGGCCGCGCGGATTCGACGCCGACGAAGCCCTCGGGCGCGCCGTGCGGGTCTTCTGGGAGCACGGCTATGAGGGCGCCAGCCTCAACGAGCTGACCGAGGCGATGGGCATCAACCGAACCAGCATGTACGCGGCCTTCGGCAACAAGGAGGAGCTCTTCCGCGCGGCCTTGGACCGTTACACCGACGGCCCCGCCAGCTACGGCGCCCGAGCTCTCCGCGAACCGACCGCCCAGAAGGTGGCGACCGCCTTCCTCGGCGGGTCGGTCGCGGCCACCACCCGACCCGGCTGCCCGGCAGGGTGTCTCGGCGTTCAAGGCTCCCTTGCCGCCGGCGCCACCGCGCGCGACGCTCGCGACACCCTGATCGCTTGGCGCAACGAGGGCGTCTCCCGACTGCATGAACGATTCCAGCAAGCCGTCGACGAAGGTGACCTGCCCTCAGGAACCGACCCCGCTCTGCTCGCGCGCTATGTCATGACCGTTTCGAACGGCATCGCCGTGCAAGCCGCCAGCGGCACCTCCCAAGACGAACTGACGCGGATAGCCGACGCGGCCCTGCGCAACTGGCCGCCCGCCTGACCCCGCCGACGACGCGACTTCAGTGACGCCGCGCGCGTTGAGCATCTTGTAGGTGCCGTCGCAGCGGCAGCGCGCGAGGCAGAGGATGCTGGCGTGGCGCTGCCTGCCTGGGCTTCCCTGCGGGCGCAGGTACTCGCGTGATGGCGGGTGGTGCAGGTTACAGACCCGCCGAGCAGCTCAAGCGCGACCGCCGCAGCCGCTGGAATCAGCAAGCATCTCGCTGGCCGGGACGCGAAGCAACGCGTTCGACGGAGACGCTAGGCGTCGCGAGCGTCGCACGGGGCCGCTCTCGTTGTCACCGGTCGGCTGCCCGCTGACCGCGTGCGTCAGCGTGGCGGGTGGATTCAGAGCGAGACGACGATCTTCGTGGCGGACACGCCCTTCTTGTGCACGTCGAGGCCGGCCTGGATGTGCTCGAGGCCGGTCCCGATGACCTTGGCGGCGGGGGCGGCGACGTAGCGACCTTCTGCCAGAGCGCGCGGGAGGAAGTCGACGTAGATGGCGCTGCCGACCTCGTTGCCCATTAGGGAGGTCCCGAAAAGGAACCTGGTGCGGACGCCCCTCCTCCGGTTGCTCACCGTCAGCGACGCGGTGGACGACACGAGGCGCAGGACCGCGGCGAGGGTCGGGCCACGCTCGAACGAGACGGCCGGACTGGCCATCGCGACAAACTTCGCCCCAGTGCACGCGTGGACGACGTCAGAACAGGCTGCAGCCGACCCGGTTCCCACGGCGAGCGCACCGGCGATCGTCGTGCCTCGGAGGGCCTTGACGAGGTCGTCGACGACGGTCGCGCTGCTGTAGTCGAAGACGTGGCCTGCGCCGAGCCGGCTGACGTAGCCGGCATTCTGCGGCGACGCCGTGGTGACGACGTCGTAGCCGGCGGCGACGGCGAGCTGGATGGCGTTGCTGCCGACGCTTGTCGAGCCTCCCCAGACCAGGACGGTCTCGCCCGTGGGCTCCGGGGCGACGACGGGATGGCGTAGAGCGAGCTGATCGGTCTGAAAGAGGGCGCAGGCCGCGGTGGAGAGGCCCAGGGGCAGCACGGCGGCGTCCTCGTATGACATCGCGTCGGGGATCGGTGAGGCCATATGGGCGAGGAGGACGGTGTATGTCTGGAAGGCCCCTTCCGCCGACGCGTTTCGCTTCTTGTCCATCCCGACGGCGTGGCCGAGGACACGGTCGCCCACCCTGAAGCGGGTGACGCCTGCCCCGACCTCGACCACCTCGCCTGCGAGATCGGAGCCCATGACGAAGGGGTAGGAGATCCACGAGAACATCCGGTCGCCCATCACCTGCTTCATCCAATCGAGGGGGTTGATCGCCACCGCGTGGTTCTTGACGACGATCTCCCCGGCGCGAGGAGGCGTGTATGGCGCGGACCCGACGTCGAGCCTGGCCTTCTTCGCGACGAGCCAAGCCGCGGTATTGGTCGGCGAAGGGGACGGCGGCCCGGTCCTCTCAGGACCGAGGGTCAGGGCGCTGCGACTGCCGCTCATCGCGGTGCTCCGTCCGTGCTCGGTCATCGCGCCGACGGTTCGCCGAGGAACTCGCCACCGGCTGCCTCGGCCAGACCCGGTCCGAAGAGCGCACCGGGTGTATAGGCCCCCGGACGACCGTCGCCCCGGGCGAGCCGTCGCGCGACCTCGGCGGTCGCCGCGGCCGTGAAGTCCATGGCGTCACCGGTGCGCAGCCAGCCCTCGCGGACCTCACCGTCCGCCCACTCGGCGCGGGCGTGGGTCCACGAGAATGGGCGAGGCCGTTCCTGTTCGCGAAGCTTGACCCGCGCCAGCCCGGTGGCCGCCAGGCCCGTGACACCGGGGATGCGAAAGAGCGCCGACAGAACGGGCATGGCCAGCCGGATCGCCGTGCCGGTCGGGGCGATGCTGGAGGCGGCCACGACGGTCTCCGCCCGGCTGGCCCGCCACGCCGCGAGCAGCTCGCCGCTCGGGAAGCTCGCGGTGCTCATCGTCTCGCCGTCGGGCGTCGTTAGCTGCTCGACCTCGCCGAAGGCGGAGGCCCGGACCAGGCGCCCGTGGCGGACCTCCTGCCCCCCGGACGGGACGCCGTCGACCATGGTGTGGGCCAAGGCGGGCCCGATCACGCCGTCCTCGATGGCGAGGGAGGCCAGCGCGTCGACGCGGACCCGCTTGGCCGGGGGTCGGCCCTCGCATAGGCCGAGCAGCACGCTCTCGGTCCCGAGCACCCCGAAGCCCGCGCCCGTCACGAACACCCGACCCGTATCTGCGGCCTCCTGGTCGAGGTCCAGCACCTTCTGGACGGCCGCGAGCTCGTTGGCCACGTCGACGTAGTGCGTCCCGGGAGGGCACGCCCGGGCGACCACGGCGCCGGTGCTCGTGAACGGACCCACGGTGTTAACCACCACGGCAGGGGGATCGCGCCTCATCTCGGCAGCCACCGAGTCCAGCGAGGCCTCGACCAGCCGCGGCTCGCCGCCCAGGCCCGCGGCCGCCATCTCCAGGCGTCCGCGGTCCCGGCCCACGAGGACGACGGGAACGCCGGCCTCCTGCAGCTGCGCCGCGACCGCGCGCCCGGTACGTCCAGTGGCGCCCAACACCCAGATCTCGTCCGTCATCGTTTCGCTCCATTCTTCCTCAGTTCGATCGCGCTGCCGAGGCTTCGACGGCATCGCGTGCCATCACGGTAGCAGGGTGATGACACGCCATGCCATGGTCTAGGGTGGAACCGTGGCCCGCTGGGAACCCAACGCACGCGGACGCCTGGAGCGCGCCGCTCTGGAGCTGTTCGTCGAACGAGGCTTCGCCGAGACCACCGTCCCCGCGATCACCGCTCGAGCCGGCCTCACGACCCGCACGTTCTTCCGCCATTTCGCCGACAAGCGCGAGGTCCTCTTCGCCGTCGAGGACGAGGCCCCGACGATGGTCGCCGGGCTCCTGGCCGACGCCCCCGCGTCGCTGGGCCCGATGGCCCTGATCGCCTACGGGCTCGAGACCCGCGCGGCCGACCTGGAGGACCGGCGGGAGTACCTGAGGACGCGCCGCACGGTGATCCAGGCCGACAACGGCCTCCGCGAACGCGAACTGCGCAAGGTCGCCGAGCTCTCAGACGCGATCGCCGAAGGTTTCCGCAGCCGCGACAAGGACGAACTGACCTCGGCGCTCGCCGCCCAGATCGCCGTGACCACCTTCGGCATCGCCATAGGCCGCTGGCTCGACCAGGACGGCAACCAACCGCTCGCAGACCTCGTCCGCGACACGCTCGGCACCCTTCAGGCGATCACCGCAGACCCCGTGGAGCAGTCGCGCGTCGTGTAGCGCATCGGTGTCCGCGAGTCCCGCCGATCGGTTCCACAACCGCGCGTCGCCGAACCAGCGATTGCTGCTGGCCTCTGACTCGCGGGACGATCGCGTCGAGCCCTTCTTACGCCTTGAGGTGAATTGACGACGTCGATGGAGGCTCGCCTCAGCAGCCAACCACAGCACAAGCACATCGAAGATCCCGAGCCACTGGGCCCGGGCAGGGCTCAAGCCCGCGGCCGCCGGGGACACCGTGCCACGGCCGCCCCACGCTCACGACTGCCGATCCCGTATTTGCCCGGAGTAGAACTCACCGAAGCGCGCGGTCCCGGCGCCGCGCCCGGCGGTTTGGTCGAGCTTGGCGCATAAGCGGATATCGCACCGCCGCCACGCTTTGGGCGCCCGAAAGGTGAGGTCGAACCCGGCGAAGCCACCGGGCTTGAGCGGACGCCCGAGGACCCGACCGGTCCCGGGACTCTCCCAACAGCAGCCGCAGCACCTCCTCGTCGTGAACGCTGTCCAAAGGCCGAGCTGCCCCTTTCTGCCAAGCTCGTGTGAGGCGTTGAAGTGATCTCATGCGCATCCACCGCGGCCGACCCTCTGCGCGGGACCGCCTTCTTCGTACGCGGCGAGTGCCGCTTCTGTGTCGCCGGGGTGCGCAGTGATCGCCTTCCTGAGCTCGGCGCCGTCGAACATCGCCATCCTCGCCCTCGCCCGCGAGATGCAGGCGAACATCGCTGACGGACTCCGGCTTCTCCGCGAACTATCCGGACGGGCTTGTCGACGACAGCCTCGCTTCAGCCGACCGGCTGAGCGGTGCTACCTCGCGAAGACCTCCTTGCTCAGCAGCACGTCCACCTTCTGCACGTGCGCAGGAGCGGCCAGAATCGCGTTCATCCGTTCGACGTCGCGGAAGATATCGCCACCCCCGCCGTCGATGTGCGCCTGTCGGCCCGCGATGTCCGGGAAGGCTTCGAAGATGGCGAACGTGGTTTCGGAGTAGCGCACCCCGTACCAAGGGCCGGTCGCGGGCTCGTGCTCGACGCAGGCCAGGATGTCGCGCAGCATCTGCTGAACCTCGTCGCCTTTCCCAGGCAACGCCTCGAGCTGGATGTAGAAAGCCTTGGGTCCCTCGTCGCCGTCTGCGCCGGTCATTACGACGCCTTCGTGGGCCGCGCCGCGCTCGGCGTCCGAGTCGGGCGAACCCACGATCTGTCGGCGAGTGTCGTTGTCGGTCGTGCTGTGGCTCATGCCGACACGCTAGCGACATGCATGTTCGTAAAAGCTCCTCAGCTACAGCTAGTTACTTGCCCCGGTAAACGGCCGGGGTCGGTGAACGAGGAACGGCCGCGCTCGGGCGGGAGACGCGGCCGTTCGGGGCGGGGCTCGGGCGGGAGCCACCGCGGTTGGGATGGTGTCAGGCGGGCCGGATGGCGAGGGTGTCGAGGTTGTAGGCGAGGATCGCCCAGGCCGCCCAGGTGCGTGCCCCGGCGTGGCCTTTCGGCCTGGATCGGCGTAGGCCGTAGCGGCGCTTGAGGTGGCTGACCCTGCCTTCGCAGCCGACCCGGAATTTGGCGAGGCGGCGGTTGGTCTTTTTGGAGCCGGGGGACTGGCGGCCGGCGATGAAGGTCCGCTCGGTGGGTGGGAGCTGCTCCTCGACAGGGCCGGGGGCGAAGCCGCCGTCGAGCGCGAGATCGCGGGGTCTGAGCCCGAGCTCTCGGAGATGAGCGCCGGTGGTCGCGAGCAGTTCGTGCTCGTTGGGGGAGCCGACCCTGGTGCTCGCGGGCAGGATCAGGCCGCGCGCGCCCTTGCGGGTGTTCTCACACAGCTCGGTGATCTGCATGACCGTCCCGAACTCGGTCGGCTGGCGCAGCTTGCCCTAGCGGATCGGCCGGGCGTCCCGGTCGCTCATCGAGACCAGCCGGTCGGTGATCTTCTGCCCCGCGACGCGGCGGATGATCTGCTCGCAGACCTTCGCGGCCCGCTCAGCGAGCAGCCGATCCGTTCAGCCGCGGCCAGCTTGGCGCGGGCGCCGCGGCCCCGTGCGCGGCTCCCGCAGCCGGGCGGCCAGCCGCCGGGCCTCGCGCAGAGAAGCGGCGGCGAGATCGCCGGCCTGTCCGGTCATCTCCATGGCGGCCTTATTGCCCTGCCCGTCCGCGCGGCCAGCGTCCGATTGAGCTTGCGCAGCCGCTTGGCCACCGAACGCGAGCGGTCTCGGACCCGCGGCGCCTCGGGCCCGGCCAGCTCCTCGGCGCGCTTGGCCTCGGCGGCGTCGGCGATCCTATTCGAGGGCTTCGACGGGCGCTGTTCGTATGACCGCCGCTCGGCGCACGAGATCACCAAACTGGGAGAGCGCGGCGCAGCTCATCTCGACCTCCAGGCCGGGAACGACGCGTCCCGCGATCACCCGTACCGGCAGCTAGGGGCAAGCATCAGCGCGGCGCGGTCGGGTGCAGCGTGCTTGTAGGGCTGATCGGCGACGATGCCGTCCTGCCGTTGCCGCGTAGAGCCGCGCTGGCGTCGATGTCGGGACGGCTCGCCCGCCGCGGCGGGTAGGTCGCGGTGGGCGGCTTCGCCCGGGCTCGATCGCCGTCCGTCCCGCGGCTCCACACGATCAACGTGCAAGTCAGTGGTCCATCGCTGGGTTGGTCTTCTGTGGCAACAGCAGTGCTGGGAGGAGGCAGGCCGCTGCGATGGCGCCTACCACCGCCACGCTGACGATCATCGCGTGCGCGATGCCACTGCGGGTGATCTGGGCGAAAAAGACGGAGGTGACCGCGGCCGAGCCGATGGCGCCGGCGAGTTGCTGGATGGCGCTGAGCGAGCCGCTCGCGCTGCCTGCCTCGTCGGCTTCGATGTCGCCGATGGCAATGTCGTAGATCGAGCCGAAGCATGCGCCCATGCCCAGGCCGAGGACGAGCAGTGAGGGTGCGAGCGCCCATTGATTCATGTCGGTTCCGCTCGCGTGGACTGTAGCCCACAGGCCTATGGCGCCTGCTGTGGTGACGGCGAGTCCAATGAAGACCAGTCCGCGTCCGAGCTTTTCGATTGCCGGTCGCGAGATGACGGCGGCGATGATGATCCCGGCCATGAGCGGTGCCAGGCCCAGCGCGGCTTCTGACGGGGTGCGGTGCAGGCCCAGTTGGAGGAAGAGGGAGGCGACGTAGGCCAGGCCGTTGACGGCGGCGAAGAAGAACAGACCGAGCAGCATCCCGGCGGTGAAGCCGCGGTTGCGCAGCAGCGACGGACGGATCAGAGGATTGGAAGCCTTGACCTGTCGTGCGGCGAAGGCGGCGAAGAGGATTGCGCCGGCGATCAGGGATGAGACGGGCAGTGCCGCCCAGCCGTTGGTGGATCCTTCGATGAGCCCGAGCATCAGCCCAAACATCGAGCCGCCGAGCAGCGCGGCTCCCAAGCCGTCGATTCGCTCGCTGGGGTCGGGTGTGTCCGGGGGGAGGACCTTGATCGCGGCGAAGAGTCCCGCGCAACCGAGCACGACGTTGATGAGGAAGATCGGCCGCCAGTCCAGGCCGGCGATGTCTGCGTCGATCAGCACGCCGGCAGCGATCGGGCCGGCGACCGCGGAGGCGCCCATCACCGGGCCGAACACCGAGAAGGCAGTGGGCAGCAGCTCGCGCGGCAGCAGGGTCGTCAGGAAGCCGATCCCCTGAGGAATCAGCAATGCGCCGAACGCTCCCTGGAGCACTCGTGCGCCCACGAGCATCGTCGGGTCGGCGGCCAGGCCACAGGCCAGGGAAGCCAGGATGAAGCCAGCCAACCCGAGCAGGAACATCCGCCGGCGGCCGTAGCGGTCGCCGAGGCGACCACCGACGACCAAGAGAACACCCATCGCCAGCGCATAGCTCGCGCCAAGCCACTTGACGAGCCCCTCGCCTCCGCCGATGTCGCGGACGATCGACGGCGCAGCGATGTTCGTGATCGTGGAATCCATGAGGTCGAGCACGTCAGCGAGGAGCACGATGGCCAGAACGGCCCACAGGAACGGGGTCATCTTCGGTGTAGGCGGCGCCGCGGGCGGCGCTGGAACGACAGTGGAGTTCATTGGGCTGTCCTCAAGAAAGAAGGGGCGGGCGTAGGAAGCACCTAAGCAGAGTCACGTTGAAAGTACAATGATTCTTGTTTCGTAGGGAGTCGTTCATGGTGTACGCTTGCGTTATGACAGAGCCCTCGGTGATGGCAACGACGTCAATGGGGCGTCGTGAGCGCAAGAAGGCCCAGACCCGACGGGCGCTGGCCGACGCCGCCATGAAGCTCTTCGTCGAGCGCGGCTTCGACGCTGTGACGGTCGCTGAGGTCGCCGAGACGGCGGACGTGTCGATCTCCACGCTCTTCAAGCACTTCCCGAGCAAGGAAGCTCTCGTCTTCGCTGACGGTGATCGGATCGGAACCGACCTTGTGCTTGCCGTCGCCGACCGGGCACCCGGCACTCCGCTGCTGCACGCGCTGAGAGACGCCATGATCAACGGGCCCGACGGCGAGGTCGCCGGCCCCACGCCCGAGTCCGTCCAGCTCGTCGAGCAGACGCCGACACTCGCCGCCTACCTCGAACGCTTATGGGCGCGCTCGGCGCGAACTCTCGCAGACGCTATCGCCGCAGACGGAGATCGCGACCCACACGACCCGCAGGTCCGCGCCCTAGCCCGCTATGCGCTGCTCGTACCCTCGATTGCCCGCAAGGCATCGGACCCCGCCCAGGCCATCCGCGACGTCTTTGCGCTTCTCGAGAACGGCTGGCCCACCGCCTCCTGACTTGGGCGCGGTGTACTTGGTGTCCGAACACGCTGCGACTGTGAGTCAGGCTGGTTTTGACGTAGGTGATTGCTCTACCCCGGGAAATGTGGAGTCGGAGCTCTGGGGTCAGGCGGCTGGGTTGGTCCTGATGTAGTTGGCTTCGTAGCCGGTTGGGGAGAGCATCCCGAGGGCTGAGTGGCGTCTGCGGGTGTTGTGGAAGAGCTCGATGTAGTCGTGGATGTCGGTCGCGAGTTCGATGCGGGTTTTCCAGGTCTTGCGATTGAACAGCTCGACTTGCATGCGGCCCCAGAAGGACTCGACCATGGCAATTGTCGTAGGCGCTGCCGACGGCTCCCATCGACGGGGCGATCCCCATGTCTTTGACCTTCGTGCTGAAGGCCCAGGACGTGAACTGCCCGGGGTCAACCGGTCGTCGCAACACCTGGTTATCGGTGACAGATGCTCAGCCGCCACCGTCATGGGACGAGTTCCCGATCCCTCCAGTGTCGGCTGAACGGCCGGCGATCAGCGAGCGGATCAACACGCCGACCGCGTCACGCCATCTCGGAAGCAGAGCAGGGTCAGGCAGCACTCCTCCATGCTGTGCACCATTACGAGCCCTGTGCAGGTCGAGGATCTCGCGCCGACCTGGCGGCATCCAGGACGCGCCAAGTCCGCTGCGCATCGCGTCCATCAGATTGAGGAAGCGCCACGTGGGCTTGACGGTCACGTTCCGCGCCGCAAGACCCAACCCAAGCGCGTACTCGCAGACACCGTCGAGTGCTACGAGCGCGGTGTGCCGTCCCCACTCGGTGGAGTCGACGGTGAGCCGTTCGGCGTGCAACAGGGCGTGGCGCAGCCTCACCAAGTCCGCCGTATCGCGTGAGCCTCGCATAGCCTCGAGGATGTCAGGCAACGGTCGTTCGCTGCAGCGTGCAGCGGCTGAGGCAAAGACGACGGCCGCCGAGGTGTGTCGTAGCCCGCGCCCGCGCTTCAAGATGGTCGACGCCCGAGCCCTCCACCGCGCCGTCTCTAGGCGCCGCCCGAGGAGGCGCTCCGGATCGCCCCCATCACCCGCCGCGTCGAGCCCCGCAGGAGAGTGAGGACGAAACGGCGCGTACGGTCCCGCACGTCGCGCTTGGTCATCGCGCGGTTGACCTGCGTCCCTGGAAGTCACCGGCGGGAGCTAGCGGGCCTGGATGTCCGAAGCGCTCCCCCGGGACTAGCGGCCGTCAAGCGCCCGGCGTCCGTCTGCTTGCCGGCATTCGCCCGGACGAGCCGCGTGCGACGGGCTGACCGAGTGGCCAGGGCTTTGACTCACCGACGCACGCGCCGCCTCATCCGACAACCGTCCGGCTGCGATGCTCTACTGCTGGTCCGGTGAGGTTCCTGTCTGCATCACAGCGACCAAAAGTCCCCTTGTCCGCCATTGCGCCCGACTCGTCCTCGAGTCTGGGACCTCAGGCGCCGATAGTGCTGGGCAGGCGAGCACATCTGTCTGGCGCTCGCTGGCAGCGCGTGGACGCGTCGGTTATCCGCTCTGAGCGCGTGGCTCGGTCATGTCGGTAGAAGTGGTGTAGGTGGCGCCCGTGGGTCGGGCTGACGAAGTCAGTCCGACCACCGTGGCGTCCAAGCTCGTCGATCTCTTCCCGGAGTTCGATGAACAGGAGCACCACGATGGCCGAGGACCGCATGATGATGACCCCTGATCGTCGCGAAGGCGATGGGCAGCGAGCACGGAGACCTGCTGCGCGACGCGGTCGGCATGGTCGTGCGTGAGTTGATGGAGGCCGAGGTCGCGCAGCTGACCGGCGCCGGCCGCGGCGAGCGCACAGACGGGCGCGTGACGAATTTGAACGGGTATCGCCAGCGGGCCTGGGAGACCCGGGTCGGCGAGATCGAGCTGGCGATCCCGAAGACCCGGTCGGGCCCGAGCTACTTCCCGTCGTTCATCGAGCCGCGCCGACGTTGCGAGCAGGCGATCGTCGCCGTCGTCATGGAGGCCTACGTCAACGGCGTCTCGACCCGCAAGGTCGACCGGTTCGTCGAGCAGCTGGGCATTCAGGGCATGAGCAAGGACCGCGTCTCGCGCATGTGCTCAGGGCTCGACGACCACGTCGAGCAGTTCCGTCAGCGCCCACTCGAGGCGGCCTACACCTACCTCTGGCTCGACGCCAAGCACGTCAAGGTCAGAGACCACGGTCGCGTCGTCAGCAAAGCCCTCGTCGTCGCCTACGCCGTCGCCGAAGCCGGGCACCGCGAGGTCATCGGCCTGGACATCGGCGAGGTCGAGTCCGAGGCGTTCTGGACCGACTTCCTCCGCGGCCTCAGAGCCCGCGGACTGCGCGGCCTGAGGCTTGTGATCAGCGACCACCATGAAGGCCTGAAGAACGCGATCGCCCGCGTTCTCGATGCGCGTGGCAGCGCTGCACCGTTCACTTCGTGCGCAACATGCACGGCCACTGCCGCCCCGCCCAACGCGGCCTGGTCTCCGCCGCACTCAGGGAGGTCTTCAACGCCAACGACCGCGACGAAGCCAGGCGCCGCGTCGGCGACGTCATCGACCGGTTGCAGCCACTGGCGCCAAAGGTCGCCGAGCTGCTCGAAGCCGCCGAGGAGGACCTGCTGGCGTTCTTCTCGTTCCCCGGCTCGCACTGGAGCAAGCTCCGCTCGACCAACCCGCTCGAGCGGGTCAACCGCGAGATCGGCCGGCGCGCCGATGTCGTCGGCATCTTCCCCAACGACGCCGCCGCGCTGCGCCTGTCGGGCGCGATGTTGATCGAGCAGAACGACGAATGGCTCGTCTGCCGCCGCTACCTCAGCGAGGAGTCAATGCGCCTCATCCTCGACGCGTCGACGGAGCATTCGATCTCTCTTCCCAACGACAACGAACAGGAGGATCTCGCGACACTCGCCGCATGAGCAGCACCCGACCAGCTCCTACACCACATCACGCGACTTGACTCGTGGGGTGGAAGACGAACGCGATGCGCTTAGCCGCCTAGGTGTCGTGCTCGCGGAGTTAGTGAACGCGGGTGATGGGTGCGCGGCCGTCGCAGGCTGAGTGCGGGCGGCGTCGGTTGTAGTAGCGGATGAACGATGACAGGGCGTGGTCGCGCTGGCTGGAGGATTGCCAGATGCGGCCGTGAGCCCATTCGCGGTCGAGGGTGCCGAAGAAGCGCTCGATCTTCCCGTTCCAGCGCGGAGTCCGGGGCGGGATGCGGATGTGGCGCGCGTCGAGCTCGGCCAGGGTGGCCTGGACTGGCGGCTGGTCGTGTAGCACTTAGCGTTGTCGCTCATCACCGCCTGGACGGGGCCGCAGCCCTGCTCGACAAACCAGGCCGCGGCGCGCCGCAGGGTGGCAGAGACGGCAGCGCCGGTCTCCCCGGCATGGATCTCGGTGTAGACCAAGCGGGTGCGATCGTCGATGACGCCGACGATCTTGACCTTCCCAGCGTTGCGGGTCTTGTGCTGCTCGGCGCGGTCGCCGTGAGCCCAGTGGCCGGGCCGATCGAACTTCGGCAGCTCGAACGCGTCGATATGCAGCAGCGCGCCGGCCTCAGCCCATTCGTAGCGGCGCGTGGTCTGCGGGCGGTGGGTGCGGCGCTGTCGGCTGACGCCGTGACGGTGGAGGACCTTCCAGATCGTCGAGCGATGCCTGCCGGTGAGGAACTGCAGCTGCATCGGCCCGTAGTTCGTCTTCTCCCGCGCCGCCAAGATCATCTGCTCGGCCTCCGGGCTCAGCGCCCAGGGACACGACTTCGGGACCGGCGGGCGGGCCCCCAGGCACGCCCGCGAGGCCCGATCCTCCGGCGATGCCAGCCGCCAGCGATGCCACCACCGGTGCGCGGTGGCCGGCGCGACGCTGAGGGCCGCGGCGGCGGCCCTCAGCGTCGAACCCGCTTCGATCAACAACACCAACTCAAGCCGGCCCTGCAGTCCGAGCTTGCACCTACCGTCTTCCATGTCCGGTCTCCCTTCGGAGGGTCAGTCGTCGCTGACCGCACCTTCCAAGAGAGGCCGGACACCCCCTACCCCGTGTTCACCAAGACCGCGGGCAGAACACCTAGGCCGGTGAGGCAGCATTCGTGTCGCGGTGGATTGCCCTGATAGAGGACGCGATCGAGGACCCCTTCAGCCGTGTGCAGGCTCAGCCGGTCGTTGAGCACAGTGCGGCCGAAGCCCAGCTTGGAGCGAAGTGGTCATAGCGGCGTTCGCCTCGGGAAGCACTCGCGCAGGATCGTGATCGTCCACCGCTCGCAGATCACCGACAGGTCCGAGCGACCGAGCGATAGACGTCCTGCAGCTCGTCGTGCTTCCCACGATCGTAGAACACGATTTTTGAGTCTTTGGCGCTCGCGGCTTGCCGTAGCCACGCGACACGTCTACGGTCGAACTCAATTGAAGTCCGACTCGGGTGCTGGCAGCACCGAGCCCGACCGACACGAGGAGACCGTCAATGCCCTACTACCAATTCACCGCCCCGACCGGCAGCCCAACACTGGAGCACAAGGCCGAGATCGCCGCGCTGGCGACAACGGTGCACTCCGAGGTGACCGGTGCGCCCGGCCGGTACGTGCATTGCTCGTTCGTCGAAGTGCCCCGCAATAGCATCTTCGTCGCTGGCGAGCCCGTGAACTTCCCTCGCATGGTCGGCCTGATCAGATGCGGACGCACCGGTGAGGTCAAGGCGCACCTGATACACCGACTGGCCGAGGGGTGGAGCGCGATCACAGGCGAACCTATCCACGAACTGGCGCTCTTCCTGCACGAGGTGCCCGGCGGGAACGTGATGGAAGACGGCGAGATCCTCCCCGAAGTTGCGCCCGATGAGGCCCAGCTCCCCCCCCAAGGCGGGACGACCGCGGCGATGGTGGCTCGATGAGCAGCGCGCGGCTCCGTCGCCCGCGCAGCCGGCTGTAGCACTGACCGGGCCGGCCCCCGTCCATGCAGCCCCCGACCACTACGCCATAGCCCTGCTCGCGCAGCCACCCGACGCAGAAGTCGAAGCGCGCTCGTTGGCGGTCGCCGACCCCAGCCGACGGAGAAGTCACTCCGACGCGATCACCCTGGACGCAGCGGAGGCGGATAGACGATCACCTCGCGAGTCTCACACAACCCTGACTTCATCGGGCAGCGCGACTGCTTGTGGCCGTCGGATCTCCCGTCGGCCACGTCGCTGATCCTCTCGCGTCACAGGCGAATCGCCACGTAGAGCTGCCGCGATCGCGGACGGATGGCGTGACGCATCGATCGACATGCGACGAGCGAATGACGTAGCGTTAAAGCCGGTTGACCGGTCCACAGGGCAGCTACGACGGGATCGACCGCTGGACGGTCCGCTCGTGGAGTCAGACCACGCCGCATGGTCGAGTGGACACGTCGCTTCACGAGCGGCTCCACCATGAGCTGCAGAACACCACGCTGTGGGGGCTGTTGACGCGCTTCTGCGACGACCTGCGGCTCGCGGGGGTGCGCGCGTCGACAGCCCCAGTGCTGTTCTGGACTGACGTCGTGCGCGCGCAGAACGTCCATGAGGTCTACGCCACAACGCTGGCGACGGGGATCGACGCCCCGTCGGTGGCCCTGCTCGACGACAACCCGCAGCACCACAGCTACCGCGAACGAGGGTTGGCTCTGCTCGGCACGACGCCCGAAAGCTGGGAGGTCGACCGGTACGTGATCGACGCCGCTCTGCGGGCTTGCATGATGGCTCCGGGCCTGCGGGCGCTCGCCCAAACGTTCCCTGACATCGCGCTCGGCGCCTTCGACGCCCCTGGGCTGCGGCCCGACGAACGGCTACGAGCCATCGAGCAGATCGACTTGACCGCGGCGCGCCGCCTGCTGGACGCCGGGCCGCCGGGCGACATCCCCGCGCTGCGTCAGCTTCACGACGGGATGGCGGAGTACCTCGGTGACCGAGGTCTACCGACGTTGGACAGCGCCTCGTACGCCGCGGCGGTCGACGCGCTGATCGACGGGGTACGCGCGAGCGTTCCGGGCATCGAGATCGAGGTCGACGACGACCGCACCGACGCGGTAGCCGACATGCTCGAAGAATCTCAGCACGAGGCGATCGAGCTGCACGAGCGACCTCTGCCCGTCGACCTGCTCAGCTTGTCGGACGCCGGGTCGAGCCCGGCGGCCTTTCTGCGCCGCCACGACCAGCTCGGCGCTCACCTGCTGGCCGTGTGGGTCTTCGCCGACCTCCTCGCCCGTCAGTTCAGGGGAGACGGTGCCGATGAGCTGCGAAGTCGCGACGGTCACGTTCTCGCGCTGCAAGCCGCCGACCGCGGCCCGGAGGGTCCGCGTGCCCGGAGGGCCGTCATCGAGGACCCCTCTCATCTCGCCCAGCTCGCCGACGGCCTCGAAGACATCACGGTGCTGCTGCTCACCACGCAGGCGAGCATCCTCGATGCGCCCGCCGAGATCCGCCTCAGCGGCAAGCGCAACGTCTACGTGCTCGTCGACCAGCCGATCCTCGAGCAGCTACGGCACACCCTCGCGCAGCGAGCGTCGATCCGGTGGCACGAGTCGACCTTGGAGTTCCCCCGCTTTCGTGGACTCCTGATGGCTGAGTTTGCTCAGCTCGAGAGGATGTCTGCTGATGCCCAAGGTGCCGCCGTATTCGGATGAGTTCAAGCGCGAGGCGGTGAAGCTCTTACGCACCGGCGATCGGACGGTCCCGGTTCTGGCCAAGGAGCTCGGGGTCTCGGAAGGCTCGCTTCGGTCGTGGAGCGCGCAGCTCGATGTCGATGAGGGCAAAAAGCCTGGCCTGAACACCGACGAGCGCGAGGAGCTCAAGCGGCTGCGACGCGAGGTCAAGGTGCTTGCCGAGGAGCGGGAGATCTTGAAAAAAGCCGCGGCCTTCTTCGCCGCGGAGAGCAAGACCCGGTGAGCGCGTTCGGGTTCATTCTCGCGAAGAAGGCCGAGCACTCGATCACGATCATGTGCCGCGTCCTGGAGGTCAGCCGCTCCGGCTTTCACGCGTGGGCGGGTCGGTTGCCGAGCCCTCGAGCGGTCGAGGACGAGCGGCTCACGGCGCGGATCGCGGTGCTGCACAAGCTGCGCCGCGGCGTCTACGGATCGCCGCGGATCTGGGCCGACCTGGTCGTCGATGACTGCGAGCGGATCGGCCGCAAGCGCGTCGAGCGGTTGATGCGCCAGGCTGGCCTCTCGGGCTTACAGGAGAAGAAGTGGAAAGGCACCACGATCCGTGTCCCGGGTGTCCGGGTCGCCGACGACCTGCTCGACCGTGACTTCACCGCCAGTCGGCCGAACGAGCGCTGGGTGGCCGACATCACCTACCTGCGCACCTGGCAGGGCTGGCTCTACCTCGTCGCCGTCCAAGACCTCTACTCCCGCCGGATCGTCGGCTGGAGCATGGCCGATCACATGCGCAAAGAGCTCGTCATCGACGCGCTGCAGATGGCCCTAGCGCACCGCCGGCCGGCGCCCGGATTGATCTGGCACTCCGACCAGGGCAGCCAATTCGTCAGCCTCGCCTTCGGCCAGCAAGCCCGCGCCGCCGGGATCGCGCAGTCGATGGGCAGCCGCGGCGACTGCTTCGACAATGCCGTCGCCGAGAGCTTCTTCGCGACCCTCAAGAAGGAGCTCATCCACCGCCGCTCCTGGCCCACACGGGCCGAGCTCAGCACCGAGATCTTCGACTACATCGAGGTCTTCTACAACCGCCAACGCCGACACAGCACCCTCGGCCAACGCTCGCCCGTGGACTTCGAGAACAGCACTCTCGGCGATACGGGCCCTTCGGGAGCGACACCCACCCCCACCACCGTGTTCACTACCTCAACAGCCGCTGTCGCGGCCTAACCAAACCCTGTCCACGCGAACGGGGGAACTCCACGCCAACGCCGCCTGGACGCTGCTCGCCTGCCTCGCGCACAACCTGCTGCGCTGGACCACCCTGCTCGGCCTGCCAGACACGATCGTCCAGGTCGCGCGCACGATGCGCCGCCGGCTGCTGCGGATGCCCGGACGCCTGACCCGAAGCGCGCGAAGATGGACGCTGCACCTTCCCGCCGGCTGGCCCTGGCAGGACGACTTCGCCGCTGCGCTAAAGCGCCTCCGCGCGCTCCCAGCACCAGCCTGACCGCGACGCGCCCCGGCCACCAAGCAGCCAGAACACCCCGCCTCACCGGCGCGATCACCCCCGGCCGCCCACGCCGCCAACCACCGCCCCGAAACGCCGAAACCGCCGCCGACACCGGCCAGACGGCCGCCAAGACGCCTCATGGCCCCAACGACCAGCTCGAACACCGCCCGCCCGCCCACCGACAGTCGATTCGCTCACCGTCGCCAACGGATCGGTGGATCCGGGCTTAGAGCAGGTCGTTTGAAGGGGACAAGCTGTCCCTCCCTCGCCCGTACACCTCGTCGCATAATGGACGTATGGACCAAGCCGGGCTCGCCGACTTCCTGCGCCGCCGCCGCGAGGCGCTGCAGCCCTCCGGCCTCGGTCTGGACCCGGGGCGCCGCCGCCGCACGGCCGGGCTGCGCCGCGAGGAGGTGGCGGCCCTCGCCTACATGTCGACCAACTTCTACACCCGCCTGGAGCAGGCCCGCGGATCGCGCCCCTCGCAGGAGACCATCGCCGCACTGGTCCGTGCGCTGCGCCTCACACCCGCCGAGCGCGGCCACCTCTTCGAGCCGGCCGGGCACACCCCGCCGCCCCGGGCGTTTCGCACCGACCACCCCAGCCCCGGACTGCTGCGCGTACTCGACCGGATCGACACCCCGGCCCAGATCGTCTCCGACCTCGGCGTCACCCTCGCCCAGAACCCGCTGGCCCGCGCGCTCGTCGGCGACCAGACCCACTTCACAGGGCCGAGGCGCAGCATCGTCTTTCGCTGATTCACCGACCCCGAGGCCAGGAGCGTCCACCCCGAGGACGAGCACGACGAGGTCTCCTGCGGCCACGTCGCTGCGCTGCGATCGGTGCATGGCGCAGTACGCGAGGACCCCGAAGCCGACGAGCTGGTCGCGCTGCTGCTCGCGCGCAGTGAGAAGTTCGCCGAGCTGTGGGCGCGCCACGAAGTGGCCAACCGCTCGGGGTCGATCAAGCGCTTCCTCAACACACTGGTCGGGACGCTCACCCTCGACTGCCAAATCCTCGTGGGCGATAACGCTGCGGAGCGGCTCGTCGTCTTCGCGCCAGCACCCGGCAGCGAGGACGCCGCCAAGCTCGGCTTGCTCGCCGTCGTCGGAACCCAGCAGTTCGCCGCCGACCCGACGGTCGGACCCTAAACGGCCGGCCCCGCTACTCTCATGTTCGCGGCTACTGCCCGCTGTTGGCCGCCCGGGCGGCTACCTGCGGGGGCTTCTGAATCTCCGTATCTACCGGACGATCCTAGAACCCCGACCCCATCACCCCCGGGGTAGATCAAGGCGTCCACGAAAGCGGGGGAACTCCAGAAGCGCAAGACGCGGACCGAGTTTCTCGCGTTCTGCCGCTACATCCGCTCGCTCTATCCGCCTCACGTAAGGCCGCATTTCATCCTGGACAACTTCAGCCCGCACCTCGGCCAGACCATGCGCGACTGGGCCAACGCCAGCGAACGTCGAGCTCGCCTACAGGCCGTTCTACGGCTCGTGGCTGAACCGCATCGAAGCGCAGTTCCGGGCGCTGCGCTACTTCACCCTCGCCGGCACCGACCACCCCGACCACGCCACCCAAGCCCGCCTGATCCGCCGCTACATCGCCTGGCGCAACCGGCACCCGTCCGACCGCCGCCTACGCCGGCTCGTCAACACGGCAAACGTTGCCTGACACTCCACTAGCCCGTTGCATGGCCTGCTTGCCCAAACCCTCGTTCCGGTCTGTCAACGGTTGCTAGACGCCGCAGTCGACGCGGACGAGCTTTTGCCTGGCACGCAGGCGTCCGAGCTCATGCTGGGGATCGGCAACCTCTGTGTCCCGCGTCAAGATCTTCCGCACACCAGTTAGTTGAGGCCCGGCGAGCAGGTAGGCCGGGCGCTCAGTCAGTTCGGGTCGTGAGCCGTAGGCGAGCGGGCCGGGCTGGGT
>JAABUN010000313.1_pt1 | contig 126802 bp, 126 predicted proteins | sample 5559311 | NCBI WGS metagenome assembly JAABUN01 (sample SAMN10711877, study PRJNA513370) | rock metagenome | isolation source: Antarctica rocks | place: Antarctica: Victoria Land, Siegfried Peak sud | reverse complement strand
ACGCCATCGCGCCGGCGACGACCAGCGCCGCCCGGGAACGCTTCTGCATGAATGAAACAGCCATGTGAGCAGGCCTTCCTGAGGGTCGAAGGCCGGTTGCCTCCGTCTGATCACAGCCTGTGGTCGACCCAGCGACATCGCGTGACAATCAGCGGAACCTCACCCGGTCGGGCTATCAAGGCCAGGCAGCCGGCCCAACCGGACACGCAACCGGCCCTACGCACGGCCCACGCAACCACGACGATCGCCTTCCGGCCGCGGTTGGAAGGCGTAGACAGGAGGGCACCGTCCCCCTTGCCCCTGAAGGACCTCGATGCTCAGGCACCTCCCCCGCACCGCCGCCCTGCTGACCGCCGCAGGGGTCGCGCTGCTGTCCCCCGGGACGGCCAGCGCGGGCGCGGCAGACACGGCCGGCCCCACGATCCGCACCGAGGCGGCCCCCCGGTTCGCCGTCGGCACCGACGTGTCCTACGACTATCTGCGCGGCTACATCTGGACCGTCGAGCTGCACTGGGCCGCCAGCGACCCGTCAGGGGTGTGCAAGCAGGCCGTCAACGTCCAGAGCTACGACGACATGGGCGCCGGTCGGACGATCCAGGTCGACCCGGCCGCCACCTCGTTCCGATACAACGACTACACCCTCAACTACGGCCGGGTCACCACGACCTTCCGGGTGATCGCCACCGACTGCGCGGGCAACCGGGCCACCGGCGCACCGGTCCAGGAGCAGTTCGACGTCACGCAGGACACCGACAGCGGCATCACCTACAGCGGCACCTGGCGGGAGTCGCACTTCTCCAGGTACCTCGGCCGGACCACGCACGTGAGCACCGCACGGCACGCCGCCGCCGAGCTCGTGGTGCGCGGCGGCCCCGTAGGCCTGGTGATGCCGAGGTCGGACCGGGCCGGTCGCTTCGACGTGTACGTCGACGGGATCAGGACGGCGACGGTCGACAACTACACCCCCGCCGGGACGACCTTCCGCACGGTCGTCTGGTCGACCCTGCTCCCCGGCGGGCCGGACAGCAGCCACACGCTCCGGATCGAGAACCGGGCCACCCCGGGCCACGGCCGCATCGACCTGGACGCCGTCCTGCAGTGACGTCCCCGCTGTCATGGGGCCACGCTGTCATGGGGCCACGCTGTCAGAAGCCGGCCCGGGGCACCCCCCGCCCCGGGTCGATCTGTGCCGGGCCGTTCGAAGACGGGCGGACGTCGATGTCGAAGATCGCTGTCGGGAGGTAGACCGTCGCGCAGGAGTTGGGGATGTCCACCACCCCGGACAGGCGGCCCTCGACCGGCGCAGCCCCCAGGATCATGTATGCCTGCTCCGGGGAGTAGCCGAACTTCGTGAGGTAGTCGATGGCGTGCAGACAGGCCCGCTGGTAGGACAGGTGTGAGTCCAGGTAGCGCTGCTCGCCGTCGAGCGTGACCGATGTTCCCGAGAACGCCAGCCACTGGCTGTACTGGGGGTCGGTGTTGCCGGGCAGAAAGATGGCGTTCTCCGACACGCCGTACGTCTCCATGCCGCCCTTGATGACGTCGACGTGCAGGTCGATGAAGCCGCCCATCTCGATGGCTCCGCAGAAGGTGATCTCGCCATCTCCCTGCGAGAAGTGCAGGTCCCCCATGGAGAGGTTGGCGCCTTCGACGAAGACGGGGTAGAAGACGCGCGTCCCCTTGGTGAAGTTCTTGATGTCCTGGTTGCCGCCGTTCTCGCGGGGAGGAGCGGTGCGGGCGGCCTCGCGGGCGGCCCGGTCGAAGGCGTCGCCCTGCAGCGTCCCCAGGATCGCGGCCTCGGGCTCCGGCGGCAGCGCCAGCGGCGGGACGCGGCCCGGATCCTGGGCGATGAGCGCCCCCTCGCGGGCGTTCCACCGGGACAGCAGCGCGGCCGAGGGGGCGGTGCCCATCAGGCCGGGGTGCACGATCCCGGTGAAGGAGACACCTGGGACGTGGCGCGAGGTGGCCTGCTGGCCGCGGAAGTCCCAGATGACCTTGTAGGCGTCGGGGAACTGCTCGGTGAGGAAGCCCCCACCGTTCTGGGTGGCGAAGATGCCGGTGTAGCCCCAGCCCTGGCCGGCCAGCGGCCCGCTGTCCTCCTGCGGGATGGGGCCGAGGTCGACGATGTCGACCACCAGCAGGTCCCCGGGCTGCGCGCCCTCGACGGCGAACGGCCCGCTGAGCACGTGCACGTTCTTGAGCGGCGCGTCCCGGATGTCCTCAGCCGAGTCGTCGTTGTGGATGGCACCGTCGAACCACTCCCGGCAGTGCACCCGGAAGGTGCTGCCCGGCCGGACGGTCACGGGGGCAGGGATGTCGGGGTGCCAGCGGTTGTGGCCGGTGTACTTCTGCTGCGTGAAGGGCTTGCTCGAGTCGAGCGGGAAGACCAGCTCTGGCATGGGGAGCTCCTGGGGGGCGGTAAGGGTGAGCGGCTCGAGCACGGTCCGGTCAGGGGCGGGGCAGTCGCTGCAGCGCCGGGAACGGTGGTGCGGTCGGGGGAGCCCCCGCGCGCCGGCGGGGTGGCAGCGACGTCACGACGTCCGGCGCGTCGCGGGTCTTCTCGGTGCTGTCGATCAGGGACATGGCGCGCCGGTCGGCCAGCGCCAGCAGCGGTGTGGAGAAGACCCGCCGGGCGTGTCCGCCGCACGCCGGGCAGCTGAGCTCCTGGGGTGCGGTCCCGATCGGCAGGGCCGTCTCCACGAGCCCGTCCTGGTCGCACCGGTACTGGTAGGTCGCCATCTGTGCCCTTCCTGCCGGCCGGTCCGGCCGGCGCCGTTCAGGGTCCGCCCGCTCTCGGCGTACGGACGGTCAGTGACGGTGTCGACCAGTGACGGTGCCGGTCAGTGGCGGTGGGCGGTCGGGCGTGCCGGGCGGCGGCCGGTGGGGGGACCGGTGACGACCGGCTCTCCGCTGCGCGCCCGGTCCACCCGGGCGGCGTCTGCCCGCCCGGCCGCCGCCAGCGGCCCGGCGGGGGATCGTCCGCCGGGAACGGTGTACCTGCGGCGGGAGGGCTGTGCGCAGGAGGGGCAGGGCGCGGGGTGGGTGACCTGCCCCATCTCGCGGCGAGCGTCGAACGGGCCGCAGTCCGGGCAGGAGAACGCGTAGACGGGCAAGGGGGCTCCTGGATCGGGTGGTGCCGGGGGTCGGCCCGCGGGGTCACAGAGGACCGACCCGGGGAGCCTGGTCAGTCGGCCAGCAGCTCGCGGCCGCCGACCTCGTCCGGCAGGATGTTCCGGTCGAAGATCGACAGCGGGATGCTCAGCGAGACCGCGCTGTTGGGGATGTCGACGACGCCGCCGATCCGACCGTCGATCGGCGCGGCCCCGAGGAACAGGTAGGCCTGCTCGAAGGTCCAGTCCATCGCCGGCATCAGGTAGTTGATGGCGTTCAGGCAGGCCTGCCGGTAGGCCACGGTGGCGTTCATGTAGTAGTTGCGGCCGTCCTCGACGCTGATGCCCTCGAAGGTGAGGAACTCGGAGTAGTTCGGCCCGACCCGGCCAGGCTTGAAGAACGGCATGTTCGTCTTGTAGCGGTCCATCCCGCCCTTGACGAGGTCGAAGTGCAGGTCGATGAAGCCGGGCATCTCGATCGCGCCGCAGAAGGTGATCTCGCCGTCGCCCTGGGCGAAGTGCAGGTCGCCGATGGAGAACAGGCCGCCGGGGACGAAGACCGGCATGTAGACGCGGCTGCCGACGCCCAGGTCCTTGATGTCGACGTTGCCGCCGTGCTCGCGCGGCGGGATGGTCCGGCAGGCCTCCGCCGCGGCGCGGTCGAGGGCCGCCCCGCTCAGGCTGCCGAGCAGCGCGTCCTTGGGCAGCGGCGGCAGCGCCAGGCCGGGCACCTGCGGTGCCCCCGGGGTCTTTCCGGGGTGTGCCGGCTGGTCGCCGGTCACCCGGTCGGGGTTCTGGTCGATCAGCGCCTGCTCGCGCCGGTTCCACTCCGCCAGCAGGTCTGCGGACGGCGCGCAGCCGAACAGCCCGGGGTGGGAGTTGCCGATGAACCGGACCCCCGGCACGTGTCGGGAGCTGGTCCAGATGCCGTCGAGGTCCCAGATGGCCTTGGACGCCTGCGGGGAGTAGTCGGTGAGAAAGCCGCCGCCGTTCTCCTTCGCAAAGATGCCGGTGTAGCCCCACTCCTGCTCCTGGAACGGTCCGATCCCGACGATGTCCACGACGAGCAGGTCGCCGGGTTCGGCGCCCTCGATCGCGAACGGACCGCTGAGCACGTGGCACGGGTCGAGGTTCATGGTGGCGATGTCATCGGCGTCGTCGGTGTTCGTGACCTGGTTGTCCGTCCAGTCCTTGCACTCGATCCGGTAGGAGCCGCCCGGGCGCACCGTGGCCGCCGGCGGGATGTCCGGGTGCCAGCGGTTGTGGCCCGGCACGGCCTGCTGCGCCATGGGCACGTTCAGGTCCCGGTTGATCTCGAAGATGACCTCTGGCATGTGTCTGCTCCTCGTAGGTGAGATGACGGACGACGGGCCGCCGGGGACATGTCGGCGGGACGGGCACGGACTCCAGGTAGTCAGAGGCGGGCGCCTGCAGCGCCCGGTCCGACCGACAGGTCGGCGGGTGGCGGGGACGGCGCGGCGTCCCGCCGCTGGGCCAGCGGCCACAACCCCACGGCCATGACCAAACCGATGACCGCCAGCACGACGGCGCTCGTCGTCGTGGTCTTCCAGTAGCCGGTGAATAGCAGGAAGCCCGGCACGGCGGCGGTGACCCAGGCCTCCACCACCGTCACGTAGCCGGTGTACGTGGTCAACGAGTCCTTCTTCAGCCCCAGCAGCAGGAAGAACAGGAACCACAGGAACGACCAGTACAGCCAGATCACGCCGAACGGTGCGTCGTCCTGCTTGCGGAAGCTGACAATGGAGAAGCCGACCGCGGAGATCGCGACGAACAGTGAGAACCAGCCGACGCCGGTGCTGTCCGCGCCGGTGAGGGTGTTCAGCCCGACATAGAGGTAGGTGAAGCCGAACAGGTAGAGGCCCGACGCCGCGAGGACCTGCGCCTGGTCGCCGTCGGACTGCACGAGCAGCACGGTCGGGATGACGACCTGCAGGACCCCGACGAACAGGTTGAGGAAGCCGGCGGCACGCGGGTCCACCATGCCGAGCAGCATCAGCCCGTTCACGAACAGCACCGCGCCGACGTAGAACAGTCCGACTGCTGCCATGACGCCCCCGAACAGATGTGGCTGCGCAGAACAGGCAGGGGACGAGGTCCCATGCCTCTACACCATTGAGCTCCAGTCCTGGCCCGGGCCGCGGGGCTCAGCGCCGACGAATAAGTTCCTGCTGAAACTATTTCCCGGGAGGACGAGCAGTCAAGGCCTACTCGGTCGTCCGAGCCCGGGCGGCGGTCAGAGCGTGCACAGGACGTCGAAGTCCACGCCGTCGGCCCGGGCGAGGTAGACGTCCTGCTGCAGGTGGCGGCCGCGCAGTCGCACCCGACCGCGTGGGCTCTCGTACGACACCTGGGGGGCCACCGCCTCCAGCGCGGCGACCTCGAGGCTGCCCGCACGCTGGGCCAGCTCGGCGAGCAGGGCGATGCCCTCGTAGCAGGACTCACCGAGGCTGTTGAGCACCGGCGCCTCGGTGCCGAACAGCCGCGCGAACCGGGCGCTGAAGTCCAGGCTGCCCGGCGTCGGGAGAGCCTCGAAGTAGCCCGCGGCGGCGTAGATCCCTCGCGTGCTCGCGGCCCCGGTGGCGAGCAGCATGTTCTCGTCCATCAGCGGACTGAGCCGGACGAGCTCGTCCAGCCCGGCCTGGGCGAACTGGCGGTTGAACCGCACAGCGTCCTCGCCCACCAGCAGCATGAGCAGCCCGTCGCACCCGCACCGCTGGATCCGGGCCAGTACCGGGCTGAAGTCCTCGCAGCCCAGTGGGACGAACACCTCGGTCCCCACCTCGACGCCGCAGGCCGCGGCAGAGCAGCGGACCGCTGCTGCAGACGCACGCGGCCAGACGTAGTCGTTCCCGACCACCGCCCAGCGCCGGACGCCGAGCTCCTGTGCCAGCCACCGCAACGCGGGAAGCAGCTGTTCCCCGGGGGTCTCCCCGGTCAGGAAGACGCCGGGTGAGCGCTCACCGCCTTCGTAGAGCGCGGTGTAGATGTACGGGACCCGGGCGGCCAGGCGCGGCGCGAGCGCCTGGCGCACCGCCGAGATGTGCCAGCCCGCCACGGCGTCGACAGTTCCCGCCGACACGAGGGCGTCGACCTCGTCGGCGACCTGAGCCGGGACGCGCCCGCCGTCGACGACCTGCAGGCGCACCTCCCGACCGAGCAGACCGGCCCTCGCGTTCAGCTCGAGGGTGGCAAGCTCCGCGCAGAGCTCGCAGGACGGGCCGAAGATCCCCGCAGACCCCTGCAGCGGGATCACGAGTGCGACGTTGACGGCATCGTCGCGGCGGCCCTCGACGGAGCGACGGGTCGGACGCCCTCCCGCTGCACGTGCGCTCACCGTGCCCCCATCTCCGCTGACTGTGACGAACACCGGCCGTGGCTGCCGCACCCCAGTTAACGTAGAGGCAACACCGATACCGCGGAACCTGACGGGACGTGCCCATGGAGCGCGATCACGCGCTTGCCCTGCTGCTGCGCCAGGCCGACCGGCGGGTGACGGCACGGCTGAGCGCGCTGCTGACCTCGCGCGGCAGCTCGGTGGAGCAGTGGCACGTGCTGTCGTACCTGTCCGACGGCGCAGGTCGTGCGATGAGCGAGATCGGTGCCGTCGTCATGCTCCCGCCACCGACGATGAGCAAGCTCGTGGATGCCATGGTCGCTCTCAACCTCGTCTACCGCCGGGCGGACGCCCGAGACCGACGGCGGGTGCTCGTCTTCCTGACCGCTCGCGGTTCCAGTCTCCACCGCGGGCTGAGCCTGGCGGTGGAGCAGCAGGAGGCGCAGCTGCAGGAGCTGCACGGCACCGATGAGCTCGTCGCGCTCACCAGCCACCTGGCCAGCCTCATCTCCCGCCTCGACGCGGCCGAGCTCCTTCCGGCTGAGGTGCCCGCGCGTACGTGATCCGCCCGGCCGGTCGCACCAGTGGTTCGTTCAGGGCCGTTCTTCCGGTGGTGGCCGAGCGGGCTGCCACGATGCAGCCATGCAGCTGCCGGTCATGCCGCCCGTGAAGCCGATGCTCGCCAAGGCCGTGGCCACCGTCCCGGACGGCGAATTCGTCTACGAGCCGAAGTGGGACGGCTTCCGGTGCATCGTGTTCCGCGACGGCGACGAGGTGGAGCTCGGCAGCCGCAACGAGAGGCCGCTGACCCGCTACTTCCCGGAAGTCGTCGAGGCGGTGAAGGAGCAGCTGCCGGAGCGCTGCGTCGTCGACGGCGAGATCGTTCTCGCCGCCGGCGAGCACCGGGCGGCACAGGGGCTGGACTTCGAGGCGCTGCTGCAGCGGGTCCACCCCGCCGCGTCCCGCGTGAAGATGCTCGCCGAGACGACGCCCGCGAGCCTGGTCGTCTTCGACGTGCTCGCCCTCGGCGACGACGACCTCATGGGCCGTCCGTTGTTCGAGCGCCGGGCCCGGCTGGAGCAGGCGCTCGCGCGCGCCCGCCCGCCGGTGCACCTCACACCCGCCACCGGCGACAGCGCACTCGCGCGGGAGTGGTTCACGCTGTTCGAGGGCGCCGGGCTCGACGGCGTCGTGGCCAAGCCGGCCGGCGGGACGTACGAGCCGGACAAGCGCACCATGCTCAAGGTCAAGCACGCCCGTACGGCTGACTGCGTCGTCGGGGGCTACCGGTGGCACAAGAGCGGGCCGGTCGTCGGCTCGCTCGTGCTCGGCCTGCACGACGAGCAGGGCCGGCTTCAGCATGTCGGCGTCGCCGCCAGCTTCCTGATGGCCCGACGGGCCGAGCTCGTCGAGGAGCTGGCGCCGTATCTGCTGGCCGAGGGCCAGGGCCACCCGTGGCTCGGCGAGGCGCACTCCGAGCGGGCGCCCGGCGGCGAGCCCAGCCGCTGGAACCGCGACAAGGACATGAGCTTCGTCCCGCTGCGGCCCGAGCTGGTCGTGGAGGTGGCGTACGACCACATGGAGGGCGCCCGCTTCCGGCACACCGCCCAGTTCCAGCGCTGGCGGCCGGACCGCGACCCGGCGTCGTGCACCTACGCGCAGCTGGAGCGGCCCGTGCGCTTCGACCTCGGCGACGTCCTCGGGGCCTCGTCCGGTTAGCGTCGGGGCGGTGTCCGCCACCCTCGTCGCCGCCGGGGTCACCGTCGTGCACGGTCCCGTGCTCGTGCTCTCCGGTGTCTCGCTGACCGTCGCCCCCGGCGCCCGGATCGGCGTCGTCGGCCCCAACGGCGCCGGCAAGTCAACCCTGCTCGCCACCCTCGCCGGGGCCCTCGCCCCCGACTCCGGCAGCGTCGCGCTGACCCCGCCGAGCGCCAACGTGGGGCTGCTGCCGCAGGAGCCCGACCGGCGGCCCGGCGAGACGCTGTCGGCGTTGCTGTCCCGGCGCACCGGCGTGACGGCGGCGCAGGCGGAGCTGGACGCGGCGACCGAGGCGCTGAGCACCGGGGCGGCCGGCCCGGACTACGACGCCGCGCTGACCCGCTGGCTCGACCTGGGCGGGGCCGACCTCGACCTGCGGGCCGAGCAGGTGTGCGCCGACCTCGGTCTGCCCCTGGACCTGCTCGACGCGCAGACCACCACGCTGTCCGGCGGGCAGGCGGCCCGCGCCTCGCTGGCGAGCGTGCTGCTCAGCCGCTACGACGTGTTCCTGCTCGACGAGCCGACCAACGACCTCGACTTCGCCGGCCTCGACCGGCTCGAGGAGTTCGTGCTCGGCCTGTCCGCGGGGCTCGTCGTGGTCAGCCACGACCGTGAGTTCCTCGCCCGGACGGTCACCAGCGTGCTCGACATCGACGGGCCGCTGCGGACCGCCCGGCTGTTCGGCGGCGGGTGGGAGGCCTACCTGTCCGAGCGCGCCCGCGCGCGGCAGCAGCACCGCAACGCCTACGAGGAGTACGAGGACAAGCGCACCGGGCTCGTGCAGCAGGCACAGCGCCAGCGCGAGCAGTCCGTCCGCGGCGCGCTGCGGGCCAAGCGCAAGCCCGACAACGACCGGGCCGGCAAGGGCGCCCGCATCGAGGCCGCGACCCACGCCGCCGGCCGGGTCAGGACCATCGAGAGCCAGCTCGACCGGCTCGACGCCGTCGACGAGCCGCGCAAGGAGTGGCAGCTGCAGCTCGCCATCGCCGCCGCGCCGCGTTCGGGCGAGGTCGTCGCGACGCTGTCCGAGGCGGTCGTGGAGCGCGGCGGCTTCCGGCTGGGGCCGGTCACGATGCAGGTGTCGTACGGCGACCGGCTCGCCGTCGTCGGCGCCAACGGCGCCGGCAAGACGACCCTGCTGCAGGCGCTGCTCGGGCGGATCCCGCTGGCGGCCGGCCGGCAGGCCCTCGGCCCCGGGGTTCAGCTCGGCGAGGTCGACCAGGCCCGCGCCCGGTTCACCGGCGAGCGCACGGTGGTCGAGGTCCTCGAGCAGGCCACCGGCTGGCCGGCAGCGCAGTGCCGCACCTTGCTGGCGAAGTTCGGCCTGCGCGCCGACCACACGCACCGGTCGTCGTCCTCACTGTCGCCGGGTGAGCGCACCCGGGCCGGGCTCGCGATGTTGCAGGCGGTCGGCGTCAACTGCCTGGTGCTCGACGAGCCGACCAACCACCTCGACGTGCCGGCGATCGAGCAGCTCGAGGCGGCGCTGGCGGCGTACGACGGCACGTTGCTGCTGGTCACCCACGACCGGCGACTGCTGCAGGCGGTGCGGGTGACGCGAACGCTGGAAGTGACCGCCGGCCAGGTGCGCGAGCGCTGAGGTCGCTCTGCTTCGATCGGGGCGTGAAGACGCCCCTGGACCAGCTGGTCGATCTGCTCGACCTCGAGCGCATCGAGGTCGACATCTTCCGCGGCAAGCGGGCGGAGATCTCCCTGCAGCGGGTCTTCGGCGGCCAGGTGGCAGGGCAGGCGCTGGTCGCCGCCGTCCGGACCGTGCCGAGCGACCGGCCGGTGCACAGCCTGCACGCCTACTTCCTGCGCCCCGGTGACCCGAGCATCCCGATCGTCTACGAGGTCGACCGCATCCGCGACGGCCGCAGCTTCACCACCCGTCGGGTCGTCGCCGTCCAGCACGGCAAGGCGATCTTCCACCTGTCGGCGTCGTTCCAGCTGCATGAACAGGGCCTGGAGCACACCACGCAGATGCCGGACGTACCCGGCCCGGAGGGGCTGGAGACGTTGAGCGTACGGATGCAGCCGTACGCCGGGGAGCTGGACGGCTGGTACACCCGCCCCCGGCCCCTCGACGTCCGCTACGTCGGCGACCCCCCGCGCATCGCCCAGGACAAGCAGCACCGGGAGCCGCGGTCGCGGGTGTGGATGCGCGCCGACGGCCGGCTGCCGGACGACCCGCTGCTGCACGTGTGCGCGGTGGCGTACGCCTCCGACATGACGCTGCTGGACTCCACCTTGCTGGCGCACGGGCGCGCCTGGGGCACCGGCGACGTCATCGGGGCGAGCCTGGACCACGCGATGTGGTTCCACCGGCCGTTCCGGGCCGACGAGTGGTGGCTCTACGACCAGCAGTCGCCCTGGACCGGCGCGGGCCGCGGCCTGTCCCAGGGCTCGATCTTCACCCGCGACGGGCAGCTCGCGGTCAGCGTGGTGCAGGAAGGCCTGCTGCGGACCCCCCGCGGGTAGGGGCACCTCCACCACTTCGACGACGAGGAGACGGCATGGCGAGCAACGGCGAGAACGCGTACGAGGTCCTGCGGGCGGCCGTGGGCCAGCCGGAGGGCGTCAGCGAGTGGTTCGAGATCGACCAGAAGCGCATCGACGCCTTCGCCGAGATCACCGAGGACCGCCAGTTCATCCACGTCGACCCGGTGAAGGCCGCCGAGCTCTCGCCGTGGAAGGTGACCGTCGCCCACGGCTTCCTCACCCTGTCGATGCTCAGCTACCTCGCGGAGTCGCTGCCGCGGGACCCGCGATCAGCCGAGGGGATCGTCATGGGCATCAACTACGGCTTCGAGAAGGTGCGGTTCGTCTCGCCCGTCAAGGTCGGATCGAAGATCCGCGCGAACAGCGTGCTGGCGGCCGTCGAGCAGAAGGACCCGAACACGCTGCAGCTCACCCGGACCATGACCGTCGAGGTCGAGGGCGAGACCAGGCCGGCGCTGGTCGCCGACTGGGTGACCCGGGTCGTCTACAGCTGAACCGTCCCGGCAGGCATCGGGGGCGCGTCCCGCAGGACGCGCCCCCGCTGCCGTACCGACGGTCAGCCGCCGGGCTGGGTGATGCCGTTCACGGTCAGCTCGTACGGCGCGTACTGCTGCACCTGCTCGGTCGGGTCGTCGTAGGCCACTGTGGCCACGACCAGCGGGTAGCTGCGGAACTGCTCGAGCTGCTCCGCGCTGACCCGGAACCGGGTCCGGCCGTCGAAGAAGGCGATCCGCGCCTGGTGGCCGGCCCGGTCGAGACCGACGAGCCGGACGTGCCAGTTGGCGACCTCGGTCGGGCGGATCTGGGTCGGGCTCTTGAAGGGCGCGAGCGAGGAGCCGTCGCTGACCAGCTTGCCGCCGACCTTGACGTCGTCGACATACCAGCCACCGTCGTTGACGCCGCCGTCACTGACGTAGCGGAAGCCCAGCAGGACCGTCTTGCCGGCGTAGGCCGACAGGTCGAAGGTCTGCGTCACGAAGTTCGCCGCATCGCCGTTCAGGGCCGGCCCGAGCGGCCCCGCGACCGTGTTGGCGTTCGCGAGCGCGGTGTAGGTCTTCCCGCCGTCGGTCGAGACCACGGTGTAGGCGTAGTCGTAGGTCGCCTCGGCCAGGTGCCGCTCGGTGTAGGTGAGCTTCGGGGAGCCCGCTGGGACCGTCACCGAGGTGATCGCGGCCGAGTCCAGGTTGGAGGAGTTGCCCGACCACAGCGTCGGGTTGCCCTTGCGGCCCGGTGCGTCGCTGGCCACGGTCCACAGCAGCGGCAGCGGCGGCAGCGTCTCGGCGCCCCGGAAGAGCACCTCCTCGAGCTGGCTGCCCCGCAGGAAGGTCGGACCCGCGCCCCGCAGGCCGACGTAGTCGGCGCCGTTCGGCGCGGCGCCCGGCGTCGCGTACGCCGCCGGGTTGAGCAGGTTGACGGTGGCGTTGAGCTCCTCCGCCGTCACGGCCTCCTTCGGGCGGCCACTGACGGTGCCGCCACCTGCCGGCCCGCCGACATAGCGGTCCACGAGGTTCATCGTCTGGAAGTCGTGCAGAACGTCGTAGACCTTGGTGCCGTTCGCGAAGCGGTTGAGCTGGGCCTGCACGCCGGCCAGGCCCTGGTCCTTTGCGTCGCGGTGCAGCGCCGAGATGAACTCGAGGCCGTAGCGGTGGTAGAGGAACAGCTGGAACGACCAGGCGTTGCCGTAGTCACTGAGGATCTCGCTGCCGCTGCCCTCGTCACCCCAGAGCGTGAGCGAGTTCTGCGGGCCGCCGCAGTCACGCGGGTTGGTGTTGTACTGCGTCTGGACGGTGCCGAAGCCCTGGAAGCAGGAGATGTGGCTGTCGGTCCCCTTCTGCGCGATCGTCGCCCGGGTGTTGGCGTAGCCGGTCAGGGTCTCGGCGAAGTCCGACAGGCCCTCGTTGATGAAGGCGACCTCGTTCGGGTCCTGGTAGTACTCCAGCAGGTGCTGGTACTCGTGGGCGAAGACGCCCTCGTAGAGCCGGGGCCGGGCCGGGCGGCTGCTGCACAGGTCGTCGGTCGGCTCGTCGGGCGGGTTGGCACCGGTCCGGTGCTTCCAGTCGAACGCGTCAATGGTCATGACGTTACGGTCCAGCAGCTCGTTGAACTGCGAGGAGAAGAAGCCCGCGATGTAGGTCGGCGCGTCGGGGAAGTCGTAGAAGTTGTCGTCGCGGACGTTGTCGACCAGTGTGACGATCTTGTCGCCGGCACCGCCGTAGTTCCCGTCGATCAAGGCCTTCGAGCCGTCCCGGTTGGGCGCGACGCTGAACGCCTGCGCCTCCTTCGGGAAGATGTTGGTGTCGAACTGCCGGGCGAGGTCACGGGCCTGCTCGGTGGTGACCGTCGTGCTGTCCGGTGTCTTGTTGCGGCAGTCGCCGGCGGGGAAGCGGGTGCCGGTGGACACTTCGTCGGACCCGCTGGCGACCCAGACCTCGATCTTGTCGCCGACGGCCTTCAGCGTGAACTCCTTGAGGTACAGCTCGCCGTTGAAGTCGTCCAGGCCGATCCACTTGCGGACCGTGCCGACGGGCGGCGTGCTGCCCGCCGCGGCGCTGGGGCTCTGCGCCCGCTGCTGCTTGGCGAGAGCCAGATCGGGCGCCAGGTCGTAGGTGGTGCCGGGCTTGATCTCCCGGATGTCGCTCGGGGCGGCTCCGGTCGGCGACGCGGCCTGGGCGGCGACGCCTGGTGCGACGAGCCCCGCGGTGACGGTGGCCACCGCGGCGCTGAGGGCGAGTGCCCTGCGTACGTGCATGAGGATCCTCTCGGGGGCGGCGCAGCGGGCCGCTGGGTGTTCGAACCGCTGCAGATGGCGCGTTCCTAGCGCAACGAGACCTCGCTCACAAGTCGTCCGACCTGCGGCGCCGCCCCGGGCGGCTCGTCGGAGCGGGAGAACCGGCGGCGCGAAGAGATCCTGCTCCAGAAGGGGTCATGTGCGACTATTCGCCAATCGGCGAGGGCGCCGGCGGACGCAGGACCAGCGCTGGGAGCAGCCATGACCCGAGGCAGACGGCTTTCGACCACCGTGGCGGCGGTGCTGGGTCTCGTGCTGTTGCTGCCCGGACCGGCGGGCGCGTCGGTGCCGCAGGACCGGGTGGTGAGCGAGGACCCGGTCAACTACACGCCCAACCTGCTCCCAACCCTCGACGTGCCCGCGCCGGCCGTCTTCGCGCTGGAGCAGAGGGACTCCACCATGTACGCCGGCGGCAAGTTCCAGGCGTTGCAGAACGCCCGTCGCACGGCCTCGTTCGAGCGGGCCAACCTGGTGGCGTTCAGTGCCACCACCGGCACGGTGTCCCGCACCTTCCTGCCCGACGTCGACGGCCCGGTGTGGGCGATCCGGGCGTCCGGCGGCAGCATCTACGTCGGCGGCACCTTCGGCTTCGTGGACGGCGTGAAGCGGCGGGGCGTGGCCAAGCTCGACGCGCTCACCGGACGGTTGGACCCGACGTTTCGCGCCCCGGTCGTACGAGGAGACGTCAACGACCTGCGGATCGCGCAGGGTCGGCTGATCGTCGCGGGCGAGTTCACCAAGCAGCTGGTGGCCCTGGACCTGGTGACCGGCGCGGACACCGGCTACCTCAACCTCGGGATCGCGGGAACGGCCAGTGACACGCCCACCCGGTCGCACGTCTACCGGATCGCGGTGAGCGCGGACGAGAAGCGGCTCCTCGCCGTCGGCAACTTCGCCACGGTGTCCGGGCAGGTGCGCGCCCGGGCGTTCATGGTCGACCTCGGGTCGACCTCCGGGACGCTTGCGCCCTGGTACTACCCCGGGTTCCAGAAGGCCTGCCGCCTCAAGGTGCTGCTGCCCGCCAACCTGCGCGACGTCGACTTCTCCCCGGACGGCAGCTACTTCGTGATCGCCGCGACCGGTGGCGCGTCCAACCGGGGCGAGCTCGGGGAGACGGTGTGCGACGCGGCAGCCCGGTTCGAGACGGGCATCCCCAACCCGGAGCGGCCGACCTGGATCAACTACACGGGCGCCGACACGCTGCACTCGGTGGCGGTCACCGGAGCGGCGGTCTACGTGAGCGGGCACCAGCGCTGGCTGGACAACGCGGGCGGCCGCGACAGGTGCGTGCCGGGCTGCGTCGAGCGGCCGGGGATCGGTGCGATCGACCCGGTCAGCGGCAAGGCGCTGCCGTGGAACCCCACCAAGTCGCGCGACGTCGGCGGCCGCGACCTGCTCGCCACCTCGACCGGGCTGTGGGTCGCCAGCGACGGCAAGCTCTTCCACGGCGAGTACCGCTACGGCAGCGCCTTCGCCCCGCTCCCCCTCTGACCCAGATCCGCGGGTGCGGGGTCAGCCCGGCTCCGTCGGGCGGGCGGCCTTGCGGGACGGCTGCACCCGCAGCGGCTCGCCCGCCATCTTGGGGAACTGCGGGGGGTAGGGCGCCTCGCCCTCGCCCTGCCGCTCGTACAGCTCGAGCAGCGGGCTGAGGTCGTGGGGCACGTCGTCGATCTCGGCGTGCACGTCACCGAGCTCGGCGAAGCGGTCGCGCATCGTCCAGATGTCGAAGTCGGCGGTCTCGACCACCGGCACCTCCTCCCAGGTCACGGGGGCGCTGACGGTGGCCTGCGGTCTGGCCCGCACGCTGTAGGCGCTGGCGATCGTCTGGTCGCGGGCCATCCGGTTGTAGTCCAGGAACACCCGCTCGCCGCGCTCCTCCTTCCACCACTTCGCGGTGGCGAGGTCGGGGCGCCGGCGCTCGATCTCCCGGCCGACGGCGAGCGCGGCGTGCCGCACCTGCGTGAAGGTCCAGTCCGGCCGGATCCTCAGGTAGACGTGGATGCCCTTGCTGCCGCTGGTCTTCGGGAACGCCCGGTAGCCCAGCTCGTCGTAGAGCGCCTGCACCTCCAGCGCCACCTCCTGCACGTCCTGCCAGCCGGTGCCGGGCATCGGGTCGAGGTCGATCCGCAGCTCGTCCGGGCTCTCCACGTCGGCCCGCCGGGACGGCCACGGGTGGAAGTCCAGGCACCCGCTGTTGGCCGCCCACGCCACGTGGGCCACGTCGACCGGGCACAGCTCAGTGGCGCTGCGCCCGCTGGGGAACTGGACCGTGACCGTCTCCATCCACGCCGGCCGGTTGTCGGGCACCCGCTTCTGGTAGATCGCCGGAGTCTCGGCCCCGCCAGGGTGGCGCTTGAGCACGGTGGGGCGCTCGCGCAGCGCCCGCACGATCCCGTCGCCGACCGCCAGGTAGTACTCCACCAGGTCCAGCTTGCGGCCCCGCCCCTCCGGCAGCTCGGAGAAGTAGGTCTTGTCGGGGTTCGTGACCTTGACCGTGCGCTCGCCCGTCGGGGTGTCGATCTCGAGCTCGACGAAGGGGGACGCCATGGCGCGGACCGTACCCGTCACCGGCCCGTCAGGACCGGCCCCGGAACACCCGGGAGCGTCCGGTCGCTGACACTGGCATGAGCTTCTGGCGACGAGGAGGACCCGACGTGTCCGAACAGAGCACCCGCGAGTACCCGGTGACCAAGACCGAGGAGCAGTGGCGCGCCGAGCTCGCCCCCGAGGAGTACGCCGTCCTGCGTCGGGCGGGCACCGAGCGGCCGTTCACCGGCGAGTACAACGACACGAAGACCGAGGGCGTCTACAGCTGCCGGGCCTGCGGGCACGAGCTGTTCCGCTCCGACACCAAGTTCGACAGCCACTGCGGCTGGCCCAGCTTCTGGGCGCCCAGCGACGGCGGCAACGTCGAGCTCATCGAGGACCGCACGCTCGGGATGCGGCGGGTGGAGGTGCGCTGCGCGAACTGCGGCTCGCACCTGGGGCACGTCTTCGAGGACGCGCCGCAGACCCCGACCGGCGACCGCTTCTGCATGAACAGCGTGAGCCTTCGGCTGGAGCCCGCGCAGAGCTGAGCCGTACGCCGCCGTGGTCGGCGGGAGAACGGGCGCAGCCGGCTCGGCCGTTGGTCGTCAGCTGTGTGCAACCCCGACCCGTAGGAGGCGCTTGCGCCACACACACCCGATCGACGTGGCCCGGCCCTAGATCGGCGGTGGGAAAGGGCGGCCTACGGCAGGCCGGCCACGACGTCGGCGACGCTCTTGCGGATGCCGCTGTAGAACGGCGTCTCCAGCTTGGTGTGCAGGCGGGCCCGCGACGCTCGCAGGGCGCGCAGGCAGTCGGTGATGCGGTGCATCTCGTCGGCCTCGAACGCCAGCAGCCACTCGTAGTCGCCGAGCCCGAACGCGGCCACCGTGTTGGCGCGCACGTCCTCGTACTCCCGGCCCATGATCCCGTGCTCGGACAGCATGCCCTTGCGCTCGTAGTCCGGCAGCAGGTACCACTCCAGCGAGCGGTTGAAGGGGTAGACGCAGACGTACTTCTTGGGGTCCTCGCGCCGGACGTACGCCGGGATGTGGTTGCGGTTGAACTCCGCCGGCCGGTGGATCGCGACCGCGGACCAGACGGGGGCGAGGTGCCGGCCGAGGCCGGTCTGCCGGAAGCGGTTGTAGGTGTCCTGCAGGACGTCGACGTCCGGGCAGGTCCACCAGACGAGCAGCTCGGCGTCGGACTTGAAGCCGGCGACGTCGTAGGTGCCGCGGGTGTAGAGCTCCTTGCCCAGCGCGGTGTCGAGGAACGCCTGCGCCTCCTCGGCCAGGGACGTCCGGTCCTCCGGCAGCGGCGTGGTCGCGGTGAAGACCGCGTACATCGTGTAGAGCAGCTGGTCGTTGAGCTCGCGCGCTTTGGTCGCCTCAGGCCTGGTGTCGGTCATGCCGCCATTGTGCCGCCAACACCTGCTGCGCCGCCTCGCGACCGCTCCTGGCGACCGCGGGTACGCCCACCCCGTCGTACGCCGCGCCGGCGACCGCCAGGCCGGGGTGCCGGCCGACCGCCTCCCGCACCCGGCGGACCCGCTCGAGGTGCCCGACGGCGTATTGCGGCAGGCCCCCGCCCCAGCGCACGACTCGGCTGTCGAGCGTGCGCGGCACCGGCCCGACGGCGGCCTCGAGCTCGGCGCGGATCAGCCGCACCAGCTCCTCGTCGCCACGCTGCAGGTCGCGGGCCTCGCCGTGCCGCCCGACGCTGGCCCGGACGACGGCCCGGCCGTCGGGGTAGTGCGCCCACTTGCGGCTGGTGAAGGTCACCGCCTTGGTGGTGCGCCCCTCGGCCGCGGGTACGAGGTAGCCGCTGCCGGCGCCGGGGGTGGCGCCGTCGAGCACGAGGGTGACGATCGCGACCGAGGCGTAGTCGAGCCCGGCCAGCTCGGCCGCCGCGGACGGGGCGAGCTCGCGCAGCAGCCGGGCCGCCGGAGCGGCGGGCACGGCGAGGACCACCGCGTCGACGTCGAGGTGCCCGGGGTGCGCCGCCGAACCGAGCTCGAGCCGCCAGCAGGTGGGGGTCCTTTTCAGCCCGCGGACGGTCGTACCGAGCCGGACCTCGGCGCCGCTGGCCGTGGCGACGGCCCCGGGCAGCCGGCCGAGCCCGCCGGGAAGCCCGCGGAAGACCGGCCCGGTGTAGGGCGTCGCGGTGGCCCGGGCCCGCCGGGTGGCGAGCAGCAGGCTTCGGGAGCCGGCGACCGGGCCGGCGAGCTGGGGCAGCGTTGCGTGCAGGCTCAGCTGGTCGGCCCGACCGGCGTAGACCCCACCGAGCAGCGGGTCGACGAGCCTGTCGACGACCTCCGGGCCCAGGCGGCGGCGGACGAGGTCGCCGACGCTGACGTCGTCCGGTGCCGGTGACCCCGGCAGGACGAGGTCGAGCGGCACCCGGGCGAGGCCGGCCGGGCTCAGCGCGTGGCTGCGGGCGAGCGCGGCCAGGTCGCCGGGCACCCCCAGGAGCGTGCCGGTCGGCAGCGGCCGGAGCCGCCCGCGGCTCCACAGCGCCGCCTGACCGGCGGCGGGGCTGACCAGCTCGTCGCCGAGACCGGCGTCGCGGGCGAGCTGCACGCCGTCCGGCAGCCGCGCCAGCATGGCGTCGGCGCCCTCGTCGACGGCCAGCCCGCCGACGTCGCTGACCCGCACCTTCCCGCCGAGCTGCGACGACGCCTCGAGGACCACGACGTGGCCGCCCGCCCTCGAAGCCGTCAGAGCCGCGGCGAGCCCGGCGACCCCCCCGCCGACGACGGCGACGGTACGGGGCGGGCTCACCCTGCGAGGGTAGGACCGTGATCCGACCGTGGCCGGATCGTGCCTCGCGCCCTGCGTCCTGTCCGGCCCCGGCTGCATCAGACCTCCGACCAACACACCCCCGGAGGACGCCGTGACCGCTCGATTCCGTACGTACGTCCTGCTGTGCCTGCTGGCTGGCACGGCGCTCACCGGCTGCTCCGGCTCGGAGCGGCCCGCCTCGTCGTCCGCCGGGGACTCGGCCGTCCGAAAGGAGGCAGCCCCGGCTGCGGCCGGTCGGCCTGGTGCCGGAGCCGACGGCGGTGCCGAAGCCGGCGCCGGGATTGCCGCCGGCACCGGCGTCGGGCTCGCGCTGACCCGCGACGTCGTCCGCACCGCCTCGGTCGCCGTCGAGGTGCCGGACCTGCGGGCCGCGGCCGACCGGGCACGCGCCTTGGCCGAGGACGCCGGCGGCGGGCTGGCGGCCGAGGACGCCTCCGCCAACTCCACCGTCCTGCGCCTGCGGGTGGCCCCGGACCGGCTGTCCCCCACACTCGACGCGCTGGCCCGTCTCGGCCGCGAGACCAGCCGCACGGTCGGCAGCGAGGACGTCAGCGAGCAGGTTGCCGACCTGGACAGCCGGCTCGCCACCCAGCGGGCGTCCGTCGAGCGGGTCCGCGCGCTGCTCGACAAGGCGCAGGCGCTGTCCGACATCGTCGCGCTGGAGGGCCAGCTCGCTGCCCGCGAGGCCGACCTGGAGTCGCTGCAGGCCCGGGCGAAGGCGCTGCGCGAGAAGGCCGACCTCGCGACCGTCACCGTCACGCTCGAGCGGCCCGCGGTGGTCTCCGCAGCCGGCTTCGGGGACGGCCTGTCGTCGGGTGTGGCCGCGTTCGCCCGGGCCAGCCGGGTCGCTGCCGTCGTCGCAGGTGCCCTGTTGCCGTTCCTGCCGCTGCTCGCACTGGGGTGGTGGGTGGTCCGCCGGCTGAGCCGGCGGCCGGCTCCGCCGCCCGCTCCCCCGGCGACCGCCCCGGCCGGGTAGTGCGCCGCCGCTGCGTCAGCGGCTTGGCGCCGAGACCGAGGTGAAGACCGGCACCGAGCCGTCGCGGCACCTCAGCACACCCGAGTTCGGGACCGGCGAGCTGAAGCCGGCCGCGGTGGCCGTCACCGGGCACTGGCTCCGCACCCACGTGACCGGCGCCCGGTCTGCCGGGCGCTGGGCCATCGTGCCGGCCAGCCAGGCGGCACCGGTCAGCGCCACACCGGCGAGCCCGATGACGAGCGCGCCCCTGCCCGCCGATGCCACGCCGAGGTGGGCCGCCCGGCCCGAGCGGGCAGGTGCCGGCGGCAACCGCTCGTACGCGGTCTCGCGCTGCGGCGCGTCGGGCGCGACACCGGACGCGGCGTACGTGTGAACGGGCACAGTGCGGCCTCGGCACGAACCCGGCCGACCTTGAGCGCGGGCGCCGGCGTACCCGCGTCGCGTCCGGCTGCCGGCCCGCCCTCAGCTGCCGGTGTCTGCGGCCGGCGTGATCGTGACCGGGTCGCCGCGCCCGACCTGTCCGCCGCGCTCGACCTGGGCGTAGACCCCGGCCGCCGGCAGCACCCCGAAGCCGGGCACGTCGATCCGGTTGGCCGCCATCAACACGCGGAGCGCCTCGGGATCGCGTGGCAGCGTCCCGTGCGCCAGGGTGGGTACGGCGCAGCGGGGCGTCGGCAGCACGACCCGCAGCCGCACGTGCTCGCCGACCTTGACCGTTGCGCCGACCCAGTCGTTCTCGGCGAACGGCTCCTGGTCGGGCCCCCCGTCCAGGACCAGGTTGGGCCGGTAGCGCACCACCTGTGCCCCGACCCGTTGCAGCGTGGCGGTGGTCAACAGGTGCAGCGGCGCGTAGTCCAGAAACGTCGGGCCGGCCACCGCCTGGCCCAGGATGAGCTCCGGCGCGTCCACCTCCGCCTCCACGCCGTGCGCCAGCACCTGGTCCGGGTCGGCGCGGGCGATACCGGCGCCCCCGCGCGGCTGGTCCGACAGCGCCACCGGACGGTCGAGCAGCGTCGAGAGCAACCCGTTCAGCCGCGGATCCGAGCCGGGGAGCGCGCCCGGCTGACCCCGCAGGCTGACCCGCACGTCCCCGTCCGCCATCGACGCGGTCGCCGACAGCAACGCGCGCCACAACCGCGGCTGCTTGGCGCTGGCCACCAGACCCGTGCGCTGGTCGACGACGGCCCACCGCCGGTCCTCCGCGATGCCCCGCTCCCCCACCGTGACGCGGTCCAGCACCTCGCCGAGCATGGACTTGACGGGGTAACGCCACAGCTCGTGCACGTACATCGGCTCCGGCACAGGCGGCAGGCTACCCATCCGAGCACTCGGCATCGGCTCGACGCGGCGCCGACCGCGCACGAAGTGGAGATGCTGGGCCGGGCCCGCGATCCCTGAACGTCTCCGGCGGCCGAGCCGAGCGAACTGAGCCCATGCACGGCTCTCAGGTCCCGCTGTCAGACGGCAGGTCCCGACGGCTCCCGTACCTCGTCGAGCCCTACCTCGTCGAGGGTCTACCGAGGTCGTCAACGGTCCTGCTGTCGAGGTCTGCGGCCGCCCCCTCACGCACGCCGGCCTCGTGGACGTGGTCCACGACGCGGGCGAGGACGTCGGGGTCGGTGTCCGGCAGAACGCCGTGCCCGAGGTTGAAGACATGCCCCTCCGCCGCCCGGCCCTCGGCGAGGATTCGGGCGGTCTCGGCGCGCACCACCTCGGTCGGCGCGAAGACCAGCGTCGGGTCGAGGTTGCCCTGCACGGCCCTGCCCGGCCCGATCCGGGCGGCCGCCTCGTCGAGCGGCACCCGCCAGTCGACGCCGACGACGTCCGCGCCGGCCTGCCCCATGTCGTGCAGCAGCTCGCCGGTGCCGACGCCGAAGTGGATGCGCGGGACATCGGCCACGCCCTTGAGGACCCGGGCGCTGTGCGGCTGGACGAAGCGGCGGTAGTCGGCGGCCGGCAGCGCGCCCACCCAGGAGTCGAACAGCTGCACCGCGCTGGCGCCCGCGTCGATCTGCACCCGAAGGAAGCCGAGCGTGATCGTGGCGAGCCGGTCGAGCAGGTCCGACCACAGCTCCGGGTCAGCGTGCATGAGCGCCTTCGTCGCAGCGTGGTTCTTGCTGGGGCCGCCCTCGACCAGGTAGCTGGCCAGGGTGAAGGGCGCCCCCGCGAAGCCGATCAGCGGCGTCGCGCCGAGCTCGGCGACGAGCGCGCGGACGGCCGCGGTGACGTACGGCACGTGCTCGGCGGTGAGCAGCGGAAGGCGGTCGAGGTCGGTGCGGGTCCGGACGGGCTGGGCCACGACGGGGCCGACGGCGGGGACGATGTCGAGATCCACGCCGATCGCCTTGAGCGGCACGACGATGTCGGAGAAGAAGATCGCCGCGTCGGTGCCGAAGCGACGCACCGGCTGCAGCGTGATCTCAGTGATCATGTCCGGGTCGGCGCACGCCTCGAGCATCGCGGTGCCCGCACGCAGCGCCCGGTACTCCGGGAGCGCGCGACCGGCCTGCCGCATGAACCACACGGGGGTGTGTGGGACCGGCTGCCGCCGGCAGGCCCGCACGAAGGCCGACGACGCCGTACGGGCTCGCACGGCGACGGCGGCCGGGACGGAGGCGCCGGACTGGGCGGGCGCGGACCCGGCGGAAGGGGCAACGGTGCTCATCGCCGGCAAGCCTGCCACGGGGGGCGCCTCGGCGCGCCTGCGCCGTTCTGTCCGACCTGAATGGCAGGGTCGGACGGGAAGGAGGTGTCCCCATGTTCGCTACGTCGCCCGGGATGTTCCGCTGGTGCTTCACGTGCTGCGGGGAGCAGCTGTTCGAGATGCCCCCCTGTGAGGACGGGCACGGCGAGGACTGCCTCGACCTCGCCTGCGTCGCGTGCGGGCATGCGATCGTCGTCGGCGTCCTGGTCGCCGACCCGGGCGTCTCGCTCGAGGTCCGGGCGGCCTGACCCCGCTCGGGTCGTCAGCCGCTTGCGAGCAGCGCGACCCCGCTGAGTGCGCCCACGACTCCGACGACCTGCACCCTGCGCAGGCGCTCACCGTGCACCTGTCGAGCCAGCAGCACGGTCACGATCGGGTAGAGCGAGGCGAGCACCGCCGTGACGCTGACGAGGGCACCTGCGGAGTCCGACGCCAGCGCGAACGCACCGTTGGCGAGAACGTCCCCGATCCCGACGGCCGCCACGAGCGGGAGCGCGCCGCGGCCGACACCGAGGCCGCTCCCGAGCCGGCGACGGACGACGAGCAGGAGCGCTGTCAGGGCCAGCACCGCCGACAGTCGCATCGTGAGCAGCGTCATGACGACGCTGCTCGACGCGCCCTCGGCGATGAGCACGAGCACCGCGCCGAAGCCGACCGCCGCCACGAGCGCGAGCAGCAGCGGCGTGGCCCCGCCGCGGCCGTCGCCACGCAGCTCCGGGCCGCTCGCCAGCACGACACCCGCGACGGCGAGGGTGATGCCGAACAGCTGCCCGGCGCCCGGTGCCTCGCCCGAGAGCAGGCCGACTGCGACCGGCACCACGACGCCGAGCGCGGCCACCGGGGCGACGACCCCCATGGTCCCGGTCGCGAGCGCCCGGTAGAACGCGCCGAGGGCGACCATCCCGACCAGGCCCGCGGCCACGGACGGCACGACGTACGCGCGGTCGGCGTCGAGCTCGTGGGTGAGGACGGCGACCGGCACGAGGCCGAGCAGCGCGGTGAGCTGGGAGAGCCCCAGTACGCTCGCCACCGGCGCCCGGCGGCTGGCCGTCCCGCCCAGGAAGTCGGCGGTCCCCCACAGCACGCTGGCGAGAAGCGCGAGAACGGCCGACACGCGGCGAGCGTAGGTGCCGGCTCCACGCGCCACGCGCCCCTACCCTCCGCACTGTGACCCTGTCGCTCGAACCCGCCGCGGCCCCCAAGGCCTTCGCCGCCGGGCTCGTGGCACTGCAGGCCGCGCTCGACGGTCCGTTGCGTCGCGGACTGGAGCTGCGGCTGGTCCCTGCCCCCAAGCGCATGGCGCCCTGGGCCGTGGCCGTGGCCGCGGAGATCAGCCGGGACGGCGAGGACGTGGCCAGCGGACGCTTCGTCGTCCTGCACGACCCCGACGGCCAGGACGGGTGGAGCGGCGACACGCGGGTCGTCGCCTTCGTGGAGGCTCAGGTCGAGTCCGAGATGGCCGCCGACCCCGCCCTCGCCGACGTCGGCTGGTCGTGGCTGCTCGAGGCGCTCGAGGAGCGCGGCGCCCGGCACTGCGCGGCGGGGGGGACCGTCACCCGCACCGTGAGCAAGCGCTTCGGACAGCTCGAGGACCCCGCCGACGCCAGTGAGGTCGAGGTGCGCGCGTCGTGGACGGCGCTCGCCGGGCCCGCTGGGCTCGAGCTGGGCGTGCACCTGCTCGCCTGGTGCGACCTGCTGTGCTCCACCGCCGGGCTGCCCCCCGAGGGCGTCGCGGCGCTGCCTGCCCGGTGAGCCGGGTCCCTGTCGGGAGCTACCGCTCGGCGAGTAGAAGACCCGGCCCGGCGACAATCCTGCCGGTGCCGGTGCCGGTGCCGGCGTCGGTGGCTGGGCCGGAGGGGGGCGCGGCCGCCCTGCGGGGCAGCACCAGGCGCAGCGTCGTCCCGTCGCCCGGCATGCTCGTCACCTCCAGAGTCCCGCCGCACAGCCGGGTCCGCTCGCGCAGCAGCCCGAGGCCGACATGTCGACCCCGGTCCGGACGCACACCCTCGGGGTCGAAGCCGGGCCCCCGGTCGATGACCGCGGCCCGTACGACATCGGCGTCGACCGCGAGCTCGAGCACGGCCTCGTCAACGTCGGCGTGCTTGACGACGTTGAGCAGGGCCTCCTGGAAGAAGCGGTAGACCGTCACCGCGCTGGCCAGCGGCAGCGGGTACGGCGCCGACGGCCACACCACCTGCACGTCCAGCCCGTACCGGGCACGCATGTCCAGGCAGAGGTCCCCGACGGCCGTCGCGAGGTCGCCGTCGCGCAGTGCCGGGGGCCGGGTGCGGGCCATGACCGCGCGTACCTGCTCCTCGGCGTCCTCGACCCGGTCGATCAGGCTGGCGAAGTCGGCGGGGGAGACTGGGCCGTCAGCGAGCAGCCCACGTGCGATCACCAGCGACTGGGCGACGGTGTCGTGCAGCTCCGCGGCGAGCTGACCGCGGGCGCCCTCCTCCGCGGCAACCAGGCCCGAGAGCAGCTCGAAGACACCCGCGCCCGCCGTCTCGGCCTGCAGCCGGTGCCGCTCCCCGACCTGGTCGCCCAGCCGGACCCGTACGTGCAGCGCCTCGAGGACGGCGGCCAACTCGGCGAGCTCGGTGCTGACCCGCGCCACGAGCGGCCGCCCGGGGTGGCCGCCCAGCGGAGCCGACGGCACCTGCAGGCGGTGCACGGCCTCGCTGTGAAGAGTACGCAGGGCAGCCGCCACCCGGCCGGCCATGAGGACCGCGACGACGCTGACGGCCAGGCCGACGGCGGTACCGAGCGCCAGTGCCCCGACGACCGTGGCCCCGAGGGCACCTGCCGAGGCGAGGACCGCGGCGCTGACCCCGACGGCCACCAGCACGGCCCCGGCGGTGAGGGACCCCGCCCACACGGTCAGGGGCAGCGCGCGGCCGGTCACCGCAACAGGCCGGTCGTGGTCCAGTCGGCGGTCGCGCGCGGCGCCGGCGTCAGCCCCGGCAGGGCCTCGACACCGAGGAGCTCAGGCTCCGCCGCGAGGGCGACCGCGCCGAGCAGCGAGGCCACCGCCCGCTCGACCAGCTGCAGCTCCTCGATGATGTGGTCCACGCCGGCGGCACTCTCGGCGAGGGACGCGAGCCGGCCGGCGCTGTCCCGGAGCACGGTCAGGGCGGGGCTGGTCTGCGCACCGAGGTCACCGAGCGCCCGGGCGGCGCCTCCGGCGGCCGCGGCCTGCTGGGCGGCGGCCTGGTGCCTGGCCGACAGGTCGGAGACCGATAGCCACGTCTCGGCCTGGCCGACCAGGACCTGGGCGAGGCGAACCTCGCTGCGGCCGAAGGCGGCCGCGCCGGCTGGCCGGCGGGCCACGAGCACGGCCAGCGGGGCGTCCGGGTCGCCGAGCACCGAGGAACACCACGGTCGCCCGTCCTCGGCGCCGACGGCGACCCGGCCGGCACCCAGGGCCCGCAGCACCCACGGCTCGTCGAAGGCGTCCTGGTCGACACGCAGGCGGTGCACCGGGCCGGACTCGGTGCCGGCATAGCGGACCGGTCCCTCGGCGGCGAGCAGCACCATCTCGACGTCGGCACCGCCGAACAGCCGGGCGGCGGCCGTCAGGACCACCTGTGCGGACACGTCGGTCGAGCGCGAGCTCGCCCGCTCCTGGCCGCGGGCGAGCTCGGCGTACAGCCGCGCCTCGGCGCTGCGCCGGGCCTGCTGGTCATAGGAGGTCCACAGGAGGGCGAGGGGCACGAGCAGGCCGAGCAGGCCGAGCGGGGCGGTCAGGGCGAGGTGCGCGGCGAGCAGCCCGATCGAGGCGTTCCCCGTCGTGTGCACAGCCGACAGCGGGGCGCTCGACACGACCAGCGAACGCAGCGGGCGCTGCGACGTCGCCGACACGACGAACGCGACGAGCAGATAGTTCACCGACCAGAAGACGGCCAGACCCGCCCACGCACCGACCATGCCACCGCCGACGTGGCCGGCGGTGGCCTCGCCGAGCGCCGCGGCCACCGCGAACTGCGCCACGTTGAACTGCAGCTTGACCGGCGGCTGCTTCCGCAGCCGCTGGGCGAGAGCGACACCGACGGCCACCGCCGCGATCGTCCAGCCGCCACCCGCGCACACCAGGGCGGCGCCGAGCGCGGCCTCGGTCAGCGAGAACGTCCACCGCTGCCGCCCGAACTGCAGGTGCACTACCGCGACCTCCGCGGCCGCGACCGAACCGGCGAGCAGCGGCAGCGCCCACCACGCCGGCTCCCCCCAGCCGGTCCCGAGGCCGACGGCGGCAGCGAGCAGGGCGCAGCAGACCGTCGCGACCCGGACGGCGGTGAGCGGGTGACGGAGTCGGGTCACGCAGGCGTGCCGTCGGCGACCGACGACCAGCTGTTGGCCTCGGGCTGCATGGACCAGCCGTCGGCGTCGGGCTGGCGGTTGAGCGGCGCCGACCAGCTGTTGGCCGCCGTACGCACCGACCAGCTGTTCGCGTCGCTGCGCCCGCCGCCGACGCCCGAGCTGGGCGCCGGCGTCGACCACGAGTTGGCGTCGCGGTGCTCGCCGGCCTGCACGTCCGGGACGGCGAGCGCGAGCGCGCCGGCGGCGGCCGAGGCCGAGACGAGCAGGACGAGGGCCGTACGGCGGGGGCGCGAGCTCATGTGTTCCTCCAGGTAGGTGTGCACCACCTTCGGCAACAGGGCCGCCTGGAGTAAAGGGCTCGGCCGAAGTGCACCCGTTCGGCCTAACGCTGTGACGTCCGACGTGCTAGCGGCGCCCTGGTGCGCCTACAGCATGTCCCCCGGCGAACCGAAGCACCGAAGCAGAAGGCCCCGCCCACCCGCGGCGCTGGTCCAGGCACACACCAGGACGTGGAGGACACACGGTGGCAGCCGGTCTCGACAGTTCGCTGAGCACGCTCCCGGCACCGGGGGGCACCGCCGAGAAGGTGGGGTTCACGGCCATGGTGGTCGACGACCACCCGCTGGTCCGTGAGTCGATGGCCGCCCGGCTGCGTCAGATGGGGGCCCGGGAGGTCGTGGAGGCCGCGACGACCGGGGAGGCCCGGGCCCGCGCCCGCGCCTCCGGGCCACGGGACCTGTGCGTGCTCGACCTGGGGTTGCCGGACGGTTCCGGCCTGGACCTCCTCACCGACCTGCGCAGTGCGGGCTGGCCCCACTTGGTGGTGCTGTCGGCCGCCGACGACCCCTACTCGGTGCGCGCAGCCTTCGTCGCCGGAGCCCAGGGCTACCTGCTCAAGACCGCCTCCCCGGTCGTCGTGGCCGACGGGGTACGCCGGGTGCTGGCCGGCGGCGTGTACGCCGACCCGTCGGTCGCCTCGTTGCTCGCCGCCGGCTTGCGCGGGGGTCCGGTGGACAGCGGCGTGAGCGACCTGTCGGGGCGCGAGATCGAGGTCCTGCACCTCGTTTCGGACGGCAAGAGCAACAAGGAGATCGGCAAGCAGCTCATGCTGTCGGCTCTGACCGTCAAGAGCCACCTCGCCCGGATCGCCCGCAAGCTGGGCACCGGTGACCGGGCCGAGATGGTCGCGATGGCGATGCGGGCCGGGATCATCCGCTGACGCCGTGGCCGACCGTCCGCCGCCGGTGCCGGACGACGAGGAACAGCACGATCGCTGCGAGCAGCCCCAGTCCGACGTAGTTCGCGTCGTGCTCGATCCGCTGGTACTGGCTGCCGGCGAGGTACCCGAGAACGACGAACCCGGCGGCCCAGGTCGCGCCGCCGAGGACGTTCCAGGGAAGGAACGTGCGGTACGTCATCCCGGACATCCCGGCGATCCCGGGGACGAGGGCCCGGAGGGCAGCGGTGAATCGGCCGACGAACACGGCCTTGCCACCGAGCCGCTCGATCGTCTCCTCGGTGTGTCTGATGTGCTCCGGCTTGACCAGCCGCGCGGGGAGCGCGCCGAGCAGCCGCTCGCCGTAGCGGTCACCCACCGCGTAGCCGACGCTGTCGCCGATGACCGCGCCGGCGATGCCCGCGACGAGCACCGCCCAGAGCGGGAGCTTGCCCTGGTTGGCGAGGACGCCGCCGAGGATCACCCCGATCTCGCCCGGGACGACGACCCCGACGAACACGGACGCCTCCAGCGCGGGCAGCAGGAACACCAGGGCGAGGGCGAGGACCGGCGGCAGGCGCAGGATCCCTTCGAGCAGGTGGCTCATGACGGCTCCGGGTCAGGGTGGGAGACGGGACGCTCCGGCGTGGCGCTCACCGTGCGGTGAGCACCGGCCGGACGGGTGTGGCTTCGAGGCGGCGGACCAGCCGGGCGACGGCCGGGGCGGCGAGCTGGACAAGTAGGGCGACCGCGACGCCGACGGCCAGTCCGGCGAGGACGTCGACCGGGAAGTGCGCGCCGACGTACACCCTGGAGAACGCCATCAGGACCGCGGCGACGGCGGCGGTGAGGCCGAGCCGGCGGTCCACGAGCAGGAGGCCGGCGGCGACGGCCCCGGCCATCGTCGCGTGGTCGGACGGGAACGAGGCGTCCGCGCTGCGGTGCACCAGGACGAGGACGCCGGTGAGCTGGTCGTACGGGCGGCGCTCGGCCACGGCGTGCACGATCGGCTGGTTGACCGCGACCGCGAGCACGACCCCCGCTCCGGCGAGCACGGACCGGGCCACGAGCAACGGGTCGCGCCGCGCACGGGCCAGCAGGAAGCCCACGACGAGCAGGACGCCGAACAGCACCACCCCGTAGGAGGTGTACGCGACGACGGGGCCGTGCAGCCAGCCGGTACCCCGGGCGAAGTCGTTCACCTCCCGGAAGTCCACGCGGTCACCCGCGGCCATCAGGGCCCTCGTCGTGCTCATCGTCGGCTCCGGTCGCTGTTCACCGGTCCGACGTTAGGGACGCGACATGAAGGGTGGATGAAGACGCTCAGGCGTGCCCGGCGGCCGGCCGCCACGAGGTCTGTTCATCGCGCCTTCATGCCGAGCCGCCACACTGGCGGGATGCGCGTGCTGGTGGCCGAGGACGACGTGCGCCTCGCCGCCCTCCTGCAGCAGGCCCTGACGGAGGCCGGCCACGTCGCGACGGTGGTCCCCGACGGGACGTCGGCGCTCGCCGCGGCCCGGCGGGGCGGGTACGACGTGCTCCTGCTGGACTGGATGCTCCCCGGCCTGGAGGGCCCGGAGCTGCTGCGGGCGTTGCGGGCCGACGGGCACCGCACGCCGGCTCTGCTGCTCACCGCCCGCGGCAACGTGCGGGACCGGGTCGACGGGCTCGACGCGGGCGCCGACGACTACCTCGCGAAGCCGTTCGAGCTCGACGAGCTCCTCGCCCGGCTGCGGGCGCTGGACCGCCGCAACCGGGGCACCGGTCTGGGCGCAGTACGAGCCGGGGACCTGGTGCTCGACCCGGCGAGCCGGCAGGTCCACCGGGGGCACGAGCCGATCCCGCTGTCCGGTCGCGAGTTCGACATCCTCGCGCTGCTGCTCGACCGGGCCGGCCGGGTCGTCAGCCGGTACACGATCCTGGACGAGGTGTGGGACGGCCACACCGACCTGCGGTCCAACACCATCGACGTGCACGTCGCGAGCCTGCGCGCCAAGATCGACCGGCCGTTCGGGCGGAACAGCATCGAGGCGGTCCGCGGGGTCGGCTACCGGTTCGACCCGGGCGGCGGGTGAGCAGCCCGGGAGCCGGCCTCCGCCACCGCTTGTCGCGCCTGCCGCTACGGGTCCGGCTCGTCGCCGGCTTCGTCGTCGCGATCACGCTCGTGCTGGCCGCCGCCGGCTCGTTCGTCTACTGGCGGGTGTCGTACGCCCTGGACCTGCGGCTCAACAACGACCTGCGGGCGGAGGCCGCCGCGCTCGCCCCGCTCGTCACCGACCCCGGGCCGCTGCGCGACGACCCGGGCCTGGACCGGACGCCCGGCGCCCGGCAGTACCAGGTCCTGGACTCGGGCGGCCGGGTCCTGTCCTCGGGCAGCGAGCTCGGGCCGGCCGCGCTGCTGACAGTCGGACAGGCCCGCTCCGCCGTGCGCTCGGAGGTCATCGCGAACATCGGGGCGCTGCTCCCCCGCAGCCCGCGCCCGCTGCGCCTGCTCACCCTCCCGCTCAGTGGTCCGGGGCCGGCCCGGGTCCTGCTCGTCGCCGACCGCAGGGACGAGCGCGACGAGGCGCTGCGGGAGCTCGTCGGGCAACTGCTCGTCGCCGGGGTCGGCGCGCTCGTCGTGACGGCCGTCGTCGGCGAGCGGCTCGCGAAGGCCGCTCTCGCCCCGGTCGAGCGCTACCGGACCCAGGCCGCGAGCATCGCCGCCGGCGCCAGCGGCGTCCGCCTGGACGTGCCGGCGGCCCGGGACGACGAGGTCACCCGGCTCGGGCACACCCTCAACGACGTCCTCGACGCGCTGGAGCACGCCGTCGACCGGGAGCGTCGGTTCACCCAGGACGCGTCCCACGAGCTGCGCACTCCACTCACCCTGCTGTCGACCCGCATCCAGCTCGCCCTGCGCCGACCGCGCACCGCGGCCGAGCACCAGGCGGTGCTCCGCGAGCTCGGGCGGGACGTCACGGCGCTGAGCGCGCTCGCCGAGCAGCTTCTGCGCCTCAGCACCAGCGACGTCACGCACCCGGGCGGGGACGACCCAGGAGCCGACCTGGCGGCTGTCGGCGCCGACGTCGTCCGCGGGCACCAGGCACACGCGCCGGACGGCGGCTCGCCCGTGACGTTCGTCGCGGAGCCGGCCGGCGCGGTGCTGCCCGTCGCGATGCCGGAGGAGCAGCTCAGGCAGGTCCTGACGAACCTGATCGGCAACGCTGTGCTGCACGGACAGGGGACGGCGGTGACGGTGCGGGTGCACGCCGCTGACGGCGCTGGTGTGCTCACCGTCACCGACGCCGGGCCGGGCATCGACCCGGCGTTCCTGCCGACGGCGGCCGACAGGTTCGCCCGTGCCGACGTGGCCCGCACCCGCCCCGGAGCCGGGCTGGGCCTGTCACTGGTGCGCGGCCTCGTCGACCGTCACAACGGCGAGCTGCGGCTGTGCTCGTCCGGCGTCCACCACCGTTACGGCGAGCACCTCCCCATACCGTGCGCGCACCCGGCCGCCGGGACGACGGCCAGCGTGGTCGTGCCGGTCCTGTGACGGCCCGTCGTCCGGGATCACCCGTTCGTGGTCGTCGCCTTCATCGGTCCTTCATGCGGCCTCCCTACCGTCGGCACGATGAGCGAGATCCTGGCGGTGGACGGCATGTCGATGGCCGTCGAGACGGCTACGGGACCTGGAAGACCGTGCTGACGCGCTCGGTCAGCCGCGCGCAGCTGTTCTGGGCCAAGACCGCCGCGTCCGTCTGGACCGCAGCCGCCCTCGCCCTCGCCTACGCCTCGCTGCGCCGCCGCGACATCACCGGAGGATGATCCCGCCCATGTCCCTCAGCCCTGTCCTCCGGCGCACCCTCGGCGCCGGCCTCGCCGTCGGCGCGGCCGTGTCGCTGTCCGGCTGCGGCAGCAGCGACGTCACCCGTCCCCGCATGGAGGCGTCGCTCGCGCCGACGTTCGCGAACATGTTCACCCATCAGCAGACCGACATCGAGACCGCGGCCCCCCAGGAAGGCAAGTTCGAGCTCCAGGCCAGAGCAACTCTTGCTACACCGCCAGCGGCCCGGCCAAGCTCATCGGCCTCGTCACGATCACCGACAAGAACGGCACGGACGTCCCGAACCCGGTGTTCGAGTTCGACGGCTGCTTCGACGCGCGGGCCTGACGGCACCAGATGCACGCCCTCGCGTCCTCGCAGGCCCGCTCCGAACAGGGCGGCCCTGCAGCCGCGTCCCGGCCTGCCCGCCGCTGGCGCGCCGTGGCGCCCGGCGGCCGCCCGAGCCACCCGATGACGACGGCTCCGGGGAGCACCGTGAGCCAGAACCTCACGACCCGGAAGCTGCGCCGACCGTGGTTGTGAGCCTTGCCGGGGCAACGGGGCAATCCGGTGCCCGGGCCGCCGCGCCCGTCCTGGGCGTGCTGTTCGCGCTGCTGGCCGGCACCGTCGCCGCCCGGCACGGCGCGCCGCTCCGTTGGGACCTGCCGCTGCACCGCTGGGCCCTGCGGCACCGGTACGACACCGTCACCAGCGCGGCCGTGGCGCTGACGACGACCGGGACGGGCATCCCCGCGTACCTCGTGGCCGCCGTCGCGGGCGCGGCAGGACGCGGGAAGCGGACAGCGAGGTGGCGGGGAGCCGCCCTGGCGACCGTCGCGCTCGTGGCGGGCCAGCTCGTCCGGGTCGGCCTCGTCGAGTGGGTGGGCCGTCCCCGACCGCCCGTCGCCGACTGGGCCTCCCACGCGGCCGGCCCGGCGCTGCCGTCCGGCCACACGACCAGCTCGGCGCTCGTCGCCGCGATCGTGTGCCTGGCTGTCCGGCGCGTGACCGTCCGTCCGGGCACGAGGGCCCGGTGGTGCACGATGGCGTTGCTCTGGGCGGTGGGCGTGGGCTGCACCCGCGTCTACCTCGGAGTCCACTGGCCCACCGACGTCCTCGCCGGTTGGCTGCTCGCCGGAACCCTCACCTGCGCTGCGCTCTCCTGGCCCCGGACGGGCACACGGCTGACCGGCGGCGCCCAGCCAGTCCCCGTCCCCGGACGCAGCCCGTGAGCGCCGTTGCCCGGACCCCGGGGCGTCGCGGTGACCCGGGGCCTGGCGTGGTCGCGGGCGCTCGGCCGCGGACCCTGGGGTCGCTCGCCGCGCTCGTCCTGGCGGCCTTCGCCGTCGTCGAGGGCGGACTGCTCGCGCTCGGGCTGCTCGTCACCCACGTCTTCGCCCACGGCGCCGTCCACCGCGAGGAGACCGCCTTCGAGCGCGAGGTCCTCGCGCACCGCACACCACTGCTCGACCACCTGACCCGCGGCGGGACCGTCCTGGGCGCGACGACCACCGTCATCGCCCTCACCGCCGCCGGCTGTGTCGTGCTCGCCTGGCGGGGCCACGGTCCGCGGCTACCCGCGTTCCTCGTGCTGGCCGTCGCCGGCGAGACGGCGCTGTTCGTCCTCGCCTCCCTCGTACTCCACCGCCTCCGCCCGCCGATCCCGCACCTGGACCCGGCGCCCCCGACCTCGAGCTTCCCGTCAGGGCACACCGCCGCGACCGTCGCGCTGTGGGGCGGCCTCGCGCTCGGGCTCGCCCGGACCCGCCCGGGCCACCGGCTCCGGGCCCTCGCGACGTCCGCCGCGGTCCTGCTCCCGCTGTTCGTGCTCACCAGCAGGCTGTACCGGGGCATGCACTGGCCCACGGACGTGATCGCGAGCGTGCTGTTCACGACGGCCTGGCTGCTGCTGCTCCGAGCCGTCCTGCTCCCCCGCCGCCGTCCGGTGCGGTGACGACGGACGGGGCAGCGTCCTCAGGCGGGGAGCCGCCCGCTCCCACGACCGGTTGAGCCGAGGGCCAGGGTGGGAGTCAGCAGGGCGCAGCACTCGGGGCAGCTGGTCGCGCCGGACGCGTCCCACGGCGACCGGCGAGCGCTCACCCGGGCGCCGCACACACCGCTCCTTGTCCTGTCCGAGGTCGGCACGGCATGCAGGAGACCGTCGGTCGTCCCCCGCAGCGAGGCACCCGGTCGCGCCAGGTAGGCCGGTGCGGTTCCTCGAGGCCGGGTCGGCTCACCGGACGGCGGCGGGCGGCGGTGCCGGCCCGGTGCTCCGGTCGCCCAACCTCGGCCCTCGACAGGCGGAGCACTCAACACGTACGCCCTTCCCTGACAGCAGCCGAGCGAGGCATCACACGGAGTCCGGAGAGAGATACCCAGCGTAACGCCGATCGGCCAGTGCCGCCAGCCTTTTGGCCCTCGGCTCGGCCCCGGGTCAGCGGGCGTTCTCGCGGGCAACAGGACGGCCCGCAGGAGCAGGAGCCAGCCGACGATGAACAGCACGCTCGCCGCCACGTCCGTCGGCCAGTGCATTCCCCGGGAGACCGTCCTGCTCGCCGGGACCGGGGTCCTGCTCGCCGTTGCCGTCGACCGGCCGCCCGTGCACGCCCTGACCAACCTCACCCGCGGCTGCCCGGCGGCGCGCTCCGGGACGTCGGCGGCCACCCACCGTACGATCAAGGGGTGACATCGACCCTGCCGGGTCAGCAGGCAGGCGCAGCCGGCCTTCCGCCCGGGGAGCCCGCTGCGCCCGACGCGACCCCGCTGCTCGTCCCGCGCGAGGGCGTACCGCCGGTCGTGGAGTCCGGCGCCGCACTCGCCGAGGTGGTCGCCCGACTCGGCGCCGGCACCGGGCCGGTCGCGGTCGACGCCGAGCGCGCCTCGGGCTACCGCTACAGCCAGCGTGCCTACCTCGTCCAGCTGCGTCGCGCGGGCGCCGGCACCGCCCTCATCGACCCCGTCGCCTGCCCGGACCTGTCGTCGCTGTCGGAGGCCCTGGACGGGGTGGAGTGGGTGCTGCACGCCGCCAGTCAGGACCTCGGTTGCCTCGCCGAGGTCGGGCTGGTGCCGGCGGCGGTGTTCGACACCGAGCTCGGCGCCCGGCTCGCCGGCTTCGAGCGGGTCGGCCTGGGTGCCATGGTCGAGAACATGCTGGGCCTGCGCCTGGAGAAGGGACATTCGGCGGCCGACTGGTCGACCCGACCGCTCCCAGCGGATTGGCTCGTCTACGCCGCGCTCGACGTGGAGGTGCTCGTCGAGCTCCGCGACGCCATCGAGGCCGAGCTGGCAGGCCAGGGCAAGCTCGCGTGGGCCCACGAGGAGTTCGAGGCTGTCCGGCTCGCGCCGCCGCCACCCCCGCGCGTGGACCCGTGGCGCCGGACCTCAGGCATGCACCGGCTGCGGACCCGCCGCCAGCTGGCCGGCGTCCGGGCGCTGTGGGAGGTGCGGGACGGGATCGCCCGGGCTCGCGACACGGCACCTGGCCGGATCCTGCCTGACGCGGCGATCGTGAGCGCGGTCGCCGCCGGTCCGTCCAGTGCCTCCGAGCTGCTCGCGCTGCCGGTCTTCGGCGGCCGTGCCACCCGTCGGCACGTCGACACCTGGTTCGCGGCGCTGGCGGCCGCGGCCGCCCTGCCCGACAGCGCACTGCCGCAGCCGGTGCCGACCGGCGACGGATACCCCCCGCCCAACCGCTGGGCCGAGCGCGACCCGGTCGCCGCGAAGCGCCTCGCCCGGGTCCGCACGGTCGTCACCACGCTGGCCGAGCAGCTCAGCATGCCGCCGGAGAACCTCGTCCAACCCGACGCCGTACGCCGGCTCGCCTGGCAGCCACCCCCGCTGCCGGACGACGTGGCCGCGGTCCGTGAGGCGCTGCGGTCGTCGGGGGTCCGCAGCTGGCAGGTCGATCTCGTGGCCGACTGGCTCGCCGGTGCGCTCGCCGACCCGCCGCCGGGCGGCCAGGCGATCGAGGCGCCCCGCCCCGGCCCGGCCGCCCCAGCGCCGCCGTTCTCCGACCCGGGCGTCGCACCGGCCAGGCCGCTGCCCGGATGAGCGCCCCGGTCCGGCTCGCCGGGCCCCGCGTAGCGCTGGTGCCCGTCCCTCACCCGGTGGCGGTCGCGGTCGCCGGCAGCCTTCCCGTCGAGCCGGCCCTCGCGGCGGCTGACCTGCGGGCCGCCCCGGGCTGGCCGCACGTCGACAGCGGCGATGCCCTGCGGCCCCTCGCCGAGTACGGGTCGAGCGGTGACACCGGTACCTGGCTCGTGGTCGTCGATGGTGAGGTCATCGGGGACTGCGGGTGGTTCGGGCCGCCGGACGACGCCGGGGTGGTCGAGATCGGGTACGGCCTGGCGGCCCGTTCGCGTGGCCGGGGGTTCGGCACCGAAGCCGTCGGCGTGCTCGCGGCCTGGGTCGAGCAGCAACCCGGCGTCAGGCTCGTCACCGCCGAGGTCCTGCCCGGCAACGAGGCCTCGCTGCGCCTGCTCGCCCGGCTTGGGTTCAGCGAGCAGGGTTCCTCCCCGCCGTACCTGCGGCTCACGCGCGCGGCGCCCGGCCTCGCCCGCCCCCGCGGCCGGCACGTCTGCTGAAGCTGGCGCCGTCCCCGGGGGCGGCGCCTCCGCCGCGTGGCAGGGCGCGCAGGGGCGCAAGCAGCCCAGCAGTTGCCTGCCCGACCTGCGGCCGGTCCCTGGTGCCGGTCTCAGCCGCGGGCGGACGGCAGGTCCACCTTGACCTCGAGCCCCCCGCCGGGGCGGGCCTGCGCGCTGACCGTGCCGCCGTGGACCCGGGCGACGGCCCGTACGATCGACAGGCCGAGGCCGGCACCCCGGCGGGCCGTCCGCGCGGTCCCCAGCCGCCGGAACGGCTCGAACAACGACTCGACCTCGTCCTCGCGCACCGGCGCGCCCGTGTTCGAGACGAGGAGCCAGGCGCGCCCGCCGGCAGTGCCGGACGACGCCTGCAGGCTGCCGCCGTCGACGTTGTGCCGTACGGCGTTCTCGACGAGGTTGCCGGCGAGACGCTCGAGCAACCCCGGGTCGCCGAGAACCGGCGCCGCCCCCCAGTCGGTGTCGACCGCCAGGCCCCGCGCGACCACCTCGGTGCGCACCGCCGCCAACCCGGCCGCCGCCACGGCGGACAGCTCGACCAGCTCGGCGGCCGGGAGGTCCCCCGGCGAGAGCCGATCGCTGCTGGCGAGCAGGAGCAGGCTGTCGACGAGCCGGTCCGCGCGCTCCGTCGCCGCCCGGACCACGACCGCTGCCGCCCGCAGGTCGTCGCTGCTCGCACCCGGGTCGGCGAGCGCGACGTCGACCTCGGTGCGCATCACGGAGAGGGGGGTGCGCAGCTCGTGGCTGGCGTCGGCGACGAACCGGCGCTGCGACTCGAAGGACGCCTGCAGCCGGGCGAGCATCGCGTCGAAGACGTCGGCGAGCTCCTTCAGCTCGTCGTCCGGCCCCGGCAGGTCGATGCGCTGGTCGAGCTGCTCCACCGACAACCGCTGGGCGGTCGCCGTGATCTGGTGCAGGGGCCGCAGCACGCGTCCGGCGAGCAGGTACGACACGGCGACGCCGAGCGTGCCGAGCACGGCGAGGGCGATCAGCCCCTGCCGGTAGAGCTGCCGCAGGGCGTTCTGGCGCAGCTGGTCCTGGAACTGCGACAGCGAGAAGACCCGCCCGTCGGGGAGGATGACGTTGACGGGCAGCGCTCCTTGGCGGGCGGCGCGGTCGACGAGCAGGATGCTCAGCAGCAGCAGCAGCAGGCCGACGGCGACGGCGACGGCGCCGTAGACCAGCGTGAGCCGCCAGCGCAAGGTGGTCCGCGGACCCCGACGGGCCGGCAGTACGGGCGGCGACGGGGGGCCGACCGCCGACGCCGGGCCGCCCGCGCCTGGGGGCTCGGCCCTGCCGAACGGGTCAGCCATCGGCGAGGCGGTAGCCGGATCCGACGACGGTCTGCACCACCGGCGGCTCGCCGAGCTTCCTGCGCAGCGTCATGACCGTCACCCGTACGGTGGTGGTGAAGGGGTCGGCGTTCTCGTCCCAGACCCGTTCCAGCAGCTCCTCGCTGCTCACCACGCCCTCGTCGGCCCGCAGCAGGACCTCGAGGACGCCGAACTCCTTGCGGGTCAGGTCGAGGTCGATGCCCTGCCGGGCGGCGGTACGGCGGGCCGGGTCAAGCTCGATGCCGCCGGGGCCGCGGAGCACCGGAGGCGCCGCCGGGGTGGCCCGTCGGCCGAGCGCCCGCACCCGCGCGACCAGCTCCTCGAACGCGAACGGCTTGCCCAGGTAGTCATCGGCCCCGAGCTCCAGCCCGGACACCCGGTCGGCGATCCCGCGGGCAGCCGTCAGCATGAGCACGCGGGTGAGCGCGCCGTCGGCCCGCAGGTGCGCCAGCACGTCGTCGCCGGACCGCAGCGGCAGGTCGCGGTCGAGCACCAGCACGTCGTAGCGGGTGACAAGGGCCTTCTCCAGCCCGATCTCCCCGTCGTACGCGACGTCGACGGCCATCCCCTCGCGGCGCAGCCCCCGGGCCACGGCCTCGGCCAGCGGCACCTCGTCCTCGACGACCAGCACGCGCACGGCGCGGACGCTAGCGGAACCGGGCCTCCCGCGGGCAGGACCGCGCGGGCGCGTGGGTTATCAGCGACAGCCGGGGTGCCCCGGCCGGCGAACAGCAGCTGAGTCCGGTCCGGTGGTGGCCGTCGGGGCAGCCCCGCCGAGACGACCGGCGACCCGCAGTTCTGAGCCATCCCACAGCGGGGCGACGCTCGTCCTGGCCGCCGCAGCGTCGCTACGACCGGAGTGGCCGCATGAGCCGGGGCTGCGCCGACGGTCACCCAATCGGCCGTGTCGCCGCCGCGGAACCTGCCCCTACCGTCGTGAGAGTGCCCGCACGCCGGCCTCCCGCACCCGACGGCCCGGCCGCGGACGCTCCCGCGCCCTGGCCGGCGGCGCTCCGTCGCGGGGTGCTCATGGTATCCGTGCTGTGCGATGTCGACGTACAGCCGGGCGAAGCGGGTGTGATCCTGCCGGGCAGCCCACCGGTGCGGATTCCGTGGACGGAGTGCCACGGCGTGCTCGCCGGCCACGACCCGGAGGGGGAGGCCGGCCGCCAGCGCCTCCGCAGGTGGCTGCAGGCCCGCCGCTGGTCCGCCGATCTGAGCCGGGGCGCGCTCGTGGAGCGGCTACGACCGGTGGGCCTGCCGGTGGACCACCTGCTCCATCCGGGCCCGGACTGGGTCCATCAGCGGGTGCTGGGCGGCGCCCTCGAGCTCGGGCTCGGCGCACTGGGCCTCGACCCCGACGACCCGGAGGCCGTGGTGCTGCTGCCGCCGGCGGCCGCCGAGGACGCTGGCATCGATGCCGAGGCGGCCTGGCGGGAAGCCCGCAGCGTGCTCGAGGCCCTCGGCGCCCTCGCCGCGACGCTGGTGGCGCGTGACACCAGGGGCCGGTTGCGCCCGGTGGGCGACGCCGACGTCGTGACTCTGCTCGGCGCCCGCAGCCTCCGGGTCGCTCTGGCCAGGGAGAGCGGCGGCATGGCCTCGGCCGTGGTTCCCATGCGCCGTCGCGGCTGGACCCGGCTCGCGCTGGTCGATGCAGCTTTTGGCCCGGCGGCCGCGGCCGCCACCGACCCCTCCGAGCGCGGCTTCCCCCGCCCGCTGCTCATCACCGCCGACGAGGTCGCGGTGGTGGCCGCGGGCGGTGACCCGGAGGTCCTGGCGCTCGGTGCGGTCGATGGCCGGCATCAGGGTCGGCCGACGATCCGGAGCAGGTCGCGGGCGGGACCGCCGGGCGCTGACCCTCCGGCCAGGCGGCCCGGAGCTGCCGGCTGAGCGACGGCGAGGGTGCTCAGCAGGGCGGGGCCGGCACCGGCACCGGCACCGGCGGCAACGGCCGACCGGACGGTGCTCGCCGTCGACAGCCCGAGCAGCGGCGCCGCCATCGGGCGGTGCGCGGCCCGCTCGGCCTGGACTCGCATCCACCCGCCGACGCTGCGGCGCAACCGGCGGCCCCGCCCTGCTCCTGGGACTGGCCTCCTGGCTGCTGGTGGCGACGGTTGCCTACACCAGGGTGCTGCTGGTCGGCCGGGGAGCGGGCGACGGAGCCCCGTCCTGCTGGTCGGCGCCGGACCTGGGAGGCCTCAGCCCGCCAGGTCCTTGCGCATGCTCACGTGCGGGATGCCCGCCTCCTCGTACGGGAGACCGTACGCCTGGTAGCCGGCGCGTTCATAGAACCCGCGGGCGTGCAGCTGGGCGTGCAGCTCGATGCCGGCGTAGCCGCGCTCGCGGACGCGCGCCTCGAGCGTGGCGAGCAGAGCCGCCCCGGCGCCGGCCCGTCGGGCGTGGTCCGCCACCGCCATCCGGCCCAGGGTGGCGACCCCGTCGGTGCGGCCGAGCTGCGCCGGACCCAGCAGCCTGCCTGTGCCCACCACCACCCCGGCGTCGAGCGCCACGGCGTGGTCGCGGGCCTCGTCGTGCTCGTCGCGCTCGAGGTCCGCGGGGACATCCTGGCCGACGACGAAGACCTGGTGCCGCAGCGCGTAGACCGCGGGGAGGTCGGCCGGCGCCGCCAGGCGCACGACCCGCGTCACGCCGGCTCCGACACCCGGTCCAGCGCCGTCTGCAGGTCAGCCGGGTAGGGGCTGGAGAAGCTGACCCAGCGCCCGTCGTCGGGGTGGGCGAACGACAGCCGTACGGCGTGCAGCCACTGCCGCCCCAACCCGAGCCGGGCGGCGAGCGTGGGGTCCGCGCCGTACTGCACGTCACCGACGCACGGGTGCCGGACGGCGCTCATGTGTACCCGGATCTGGTGGGTGCGGCCGGTTTCGAGGTGGATGTCGAGCAGCGTCGCATGCCGGAACGCCTCGAGGGTCTCGTAGTGCGTGATGCTCGGTCGGCCGTCGGCGACCACCGCGAACTTGTACGACGCCGTGGGGTGCCGGTCGATCGGCGCGTCGACGGTGCCCGTCGTCGGGTCGGGGTGGCCCTGCACGAGCGCGTGGTAGCGCTTGTCCACGGTGCGGTCGCGGAAGGCGTCCTTGAGGACGGTGTAGGCGCGCTCGCTCTTCGCGACCACCATGAGCCCGGTGGTGCCGACGTCGAGCCGGTGCACGACGCCCCGGCGCTCCTCGGCGCCGCTGGTACTCACCCGGTGCCCGGCGGCGGCGAGGCCGCCGATCACCGTCGGGCCCTCCCAGCCGGGGCTGGGGTGCGCGGCCACCCCCACCGGCTTGTCGACGACGAGGATGTCGTCGTCCTCGTGGACGATCCGCAGTCCCTCGACCACCTGCGGGGCCGGCAGCGGCGAGGTGTCCGGCTCCGGGAGCACGACGTCGAGCACGGCGCCGGCGAGCACCCGGTCGCCCTTGCCGCGGACCCGGCCGTCCAGGGAGGCGCCGCCGGCGTCGATAATGGCGACGGCGGTGCTACGGGAGAAGCCGAACAGCCGCGACAGGGCGGCGTCCAGCCGCAGGCCGTCGAGCCCCTCGGGGACGGGCAGGGAGCGGTGCTGGGTCACCGCCCCACTCTGTCAGGCGCGACCGTCAGGCAGCGACCGTCAGGACGCCGGCTGGCAGGCGGCCGGCGCCGGACGGGGCCGGACCTGTCGTACGCCCGCCGTAGCCTCGCCGCATGACGATCGCGACCGGGCCCCCCCGTCGGCACGCATTGCACGGGGACCACCTTCTCCCGTCACCCCACGCTGACTACCAGCTGGCCGGGGTCATGAAGCCAGGGTCATGAGGGTGGTGCATGGGCGCGGCTGAGTGGACGCCCGGACAGCACCTGCCGGCCCGCTGCCCGGCCCGGCGGTGCTCGTCGACGCCGCCAACGTCGTCGGGGCCCGTCCGGACGGCTGGTGGCGCGACCGCGCGGGCGCAGCGGCCCGGCTGGTCGGAAGGCTCCAGCTGCTGGACGGTGCGGCGCTGCCGGACTCCGGCCCGTACGCCGGCGAGCCCCTCGGTGCGGTCGTCATCGTGCTCGAAGGCGCGGCACGGCCGGGCGTCGGCCAGGGGCTGGTCGGCACCGTCGACGTGCGGCACGCGCCCGGCTCCGGCGACGACGCGCTGGTCACGCTCGCCGCCCCGCGGACCGTGCTCGTGACGGCGGACCGGGAGCTGGCCCGGCGGGCCCGGGAGCGCGGGGCGCACGTCGCGGGGCCGCGCTGGCTGCTGGACTGGCTGGACGGGCTGTCCGGTTAGCCCCGGCCCGTGCCCGGGCGGGTGCCGTCGACGTCGGTGCCCCGCAGCGACAGGAGCACCGCCAGCAGCCCCCCGCAGACGATGGCGCTGTCGGCGACGTTGAAGCTCGGCCACACCTGGAAGTCGAGGAAATCCACGACGGCCCCGCGGCCCACCCCGGGTGCGCGCAGCAGCCGGTCGACGAGGTTGCCGGTGGCGCCGCCCAGCAGCAGCCCGAGCGACACCGCCCAGGTCCCGGATCGCAGCCGCCGGGCCGTGCGCAGGATGAACACGATCACGGCCAGGGCCACGGCGGTGAACAGCACCGTCGCCCCCTCCGCCAGGGAGAAGGCTGCCCCCGGGTTGCGGGTCACCCGCAGCAGCAGGCGGCCGCCGAGCAGCTCGATGGTCCGCTGCCCCTCCAGGTGCGCCACGACGAGGACCTTGGTGGCGACGTCGGCGGCGAGGACGACCACCGCGACGAGGGCGAGCAGCCCGACCCGCCGCCGGGCGGGGGTCGGCGGCGCTCCGCCGTCCTGCAAGTTCTCCCGCGTGCTCCTCAGCGTGGGTCCTTGCCCGCCGCGGGCCACCGGTCCCTGACCTCAGCCATGCCCGCCCCCCGACCCTTACCCGCCCGACCCGCAAGATCAACAGTGTGAAGGATACGGCGGTGGGCGCCGGGCGGACCAGCCGGGCGTCACCATGCCGCCGCGTCCCACGTCCGGGCTACGCTGCCCCCGCTGCACTGACGGGGACCAGTAGCGGCGCGAGCAGCCAGGAGCGAGCCGGGGTTGGTGCGAGCCCGGGGGTCAGCGCGCAGGCGAACATCAGCCCCCGAGCGGCACGGCACGGCCAGAGGGGGGACCCGCCCGGGTCCCAAGGAGGGTGGTACCGCGGGGCGCCTGCCGAACGGCGCCTCGTCCCTCCGTCGGAGCACGCCACGACGGAGGACCGCTGATGCGCCCGCTGCCCGCCCAGGTCGACCTGCCCGCGTTGGAGCACCGCGTCCTCGCCCGCTGGGAGGCCGGCAAGGTCTTCCAGCGCAGCCTGCAGCAGACCGAGGGCGGCGAGCCATGGGTGTTCTACGAGGGCCCGCCGACCGCCAACGGCAAGCCGGGCACGCACCACGTGGAGGCGCGGGTCTTCAAGGACCTGTTCCCGCGCTTCCAGACCATGCGTGGCCGGCACGTGCCCCGCCGGGCCGGCTGGGACTGCCACGGCCTGCCGGTCGAGCTGGCGGTGGAGAAGGAGCTCGGGTTCGCCGGCAAGCAGGACATCGAGGCGTACGGCGTCGCGGCGTTCAACGCGAAGTGCCGGGACAGCGTGCTGCGCCACGTCGACGAGTTCGAGCGGCTCACCACCCGGATGGGCTACTGGGTGGACACCTCGACGGCCTACCGGACGATGGACGCCTCCTACATCGAGAGCGTCTGGTGGAGCCTGAAGCAGATCGCGCAGGCCGGGCTGCTCGTCGAGGACTACCGGGTCGCGCCGTACTGCCCGCGCTGCGGCACGGCGCTGAGCGACCACGAGGTCGCACAGGGCTACCAGGACGTCGTCGACCCGAGCGTCTACGTCCGCTTCCCGGTCACCGCCGGCCCGCTGTCCGACCTCGGTGCTTCCCTCCTGGTGTGGACGACCACCCCCTGGACGCTGGTGTCCAACACCGCCGTCGCGGTCCACCCGGCCGTGACCTACGTGGCAGCCCGCACGCCGCTGCCGCACGGGGGCGAGGAGGTGCTGGTCGTCGCCGAGCCGCTGCTGCACCTCCTCGGCCCGGACGCCGAGGTGCTCGACCGCTTCCCGGGCCAGGCGCTGGAGCACACGCCGTACGCCCGGCCCTTCGACTGGCTCCCCTTCCCGGCGGCCGACGGCGGTGCCCACTACGTCGGCACCGCCGACTACGTCACGACCGAGTCGGGCACCGGGCTGGTGCACCAGTCCCCCGCGTTCGGCGCCGACGACCTCACGGTCGCCCGGCGCTACGGGCTGCCCGTGGTCAACCCGGTGCGCCCGGACGGCACCTTCGAGGAGCACCTGCCGCTCGTCGGCGGGCAGTTCTTCAAGACCGCCGACCGGGCACTGGTGACCGACCTGGCGGCCCGCGGCCTGCTGTGGCGCGAGCAGCCCTACGAGCACAGCTACCCGCACTGCTGGCGCTGCGACACCGCGCTGCTCTACTACGCCCTGCCCAGCTGGTACATCCGCACCACCGCGATCAAGGACCGGCTGCTGGCCGAGAACGAGAAGACCGACTGGCACCCGGCGACCATCCGGCACGGCCGCTACGGCGACTGGCTGGTCAACAACATCGACTGGGCACTGTCCCGCAACCGCTACTGGGGGACGCCGCTGCCCGTCTGGCGCTGCACGGCCGACCCGGCGCACTGGCAGGCGTACGGCTCCCTGATCGAGCTCGGCGCGGCCGCCGGCGGGGACCTCTCGGCGCTCGACCCGCACCGGCCCTACGTCGACGACGTCGTGGTGCCCTGCGAGCGGTGCGCCGCGCCGGCCCGCCGGGTGCCGGAGGTGATCGACGGCTGGTACGACTCCGGCTCGATGCCGTTCGCCCAGGTCGGCTACCCGCACAGCGGGGTCGAGCCGGCCTACCCGGCGCAGTTCATCTGCGAGGCGATCGACCAGACCCGCGGCTGGTTCTACACCCTCATGGTGGTCGGCACGCTGGTGTTCGACCGCTCGTCCTACGAGAGCGTGCTGTGCCTCGGACACATCCTCGACGGCGACGGCCGCAAGATGAGCAAGCACCTGGGCAACGTGCTCGACCCGTTCGAGATGTTCGAGCGGCACGGCGCCGACGCCCTGCGGTGGTACATGCTCTGCGGCGGCAGCCCCTGGTCGGCCCGCCGGATCGGGCACGAGCAGGTCGCCGAGGTCGTCCGCAAGGTGCTGCTCACCTACTGGAACACCGCCTCCTTCCACACCCTCTACGCCGGCGTGAACAGCTGGTCGCCGGGCGACCCCGCGCCCGCCCCGGCCGACCGGCCGCTGCTGGACCGCTGGGCGCTGTCGCAGGTGCACGACGCCGCGCTCGAGGTGACCGCCGCGCTCGACGACTTCGACTCGCTGCGCGCCGGCCGGCGCCTCGGCGCGCTGGTCGACGACCTGTCCAACTGGTACGTGCGGGTCTCCCGCCGCCGGTTCTGGGACGGCGACCCGGCGGCGCTCGCGACGCTGCACGAGTGCCTCTACGTCCTCACACTGCTGATGGCGCCCTTCACGCCGTTCGTCACCGACGAGGTGTGGCACGCGCTGTTCGCCGGCGGCGGGCTCCCCGACTCGGTGCACCTCGCCGCCTGGCCCCGGACGGACGGCGTGCTCGTCCAGGACGGCCTGGCCGGGCAGGTCGCCCTGGTGCGCCGCCTGGTCGACCTGGGCCGCGCGGCGCGGGCCGGCTCCAAGCTGAAGACCCGGCAGCCGCTGGGCCGCGCCCTCGTCTCGGCGCCGGGCTGGCAGGCCCTGCCGCCGGAGCTGCGCGACCTGGTGGCCGCCGAGCTGAACGTCGTCACACTCGAGCCACTGGCCGGCGACCTCGTCGAGGTGAGCGTCAAGGCCAACTTTCGGGCGCTGGGCAAGCGCTTCGGCAAGCGCACCGCCGCCGTCGCCGCGGCGGTCGCCGCCGCCGACCCGATCCGGCTGATGGTGACCCGGGAGGTCGACCTCGACGGGCAGGTCGTGCCGCTCGCCGAGGACGAGCTGCTCGTCACCGAGACACCGCGGGAAGGCTGGGCGGTGGCGACCGGCACCGGAGAGACCGTCGCCCTCGACCTCGCCCTGACCCCGGAGCTGATCCGGGCCGGCCTCGTCCGCGACGTCGTACGGCTCGTCCAGGACGCCCGCAAGCACGGCGGCCTGGACGTCAGCGACCGCATCGAGCTGTGGTGGCAGGCCGACGGCGAGCTCGCCGACGCCCTGCGGGAGGGCGGCCCGCGGCTCGCCGAGGAGGTGCTCGCCGTCAGCGTGGTGGAGGGGACGCCGACCGCCGACCTCGCGCCGCACCGCGCACCCGACCTCGGGCTGGTCTTCCGGCTGCGGGTGGCCGGCGAGTAGCGCGGCCGGTCAGCCGGTCGCGCGCCGGGCCGCCAGCACCGGCTCCGCTACTCGCCCCACCGCAGGCTTCGCCGGGCGCGTGCGCGGCTGCGCCGGAATCGCCGGGCCACCTGCCGCGCCAGGTCGCCGGCGCCGATGAGGCCGGCCTGCGGCCCGAGCTGGGCGAGCACCAACCGGGCCTCGGGCCGGTAGCCGCGGCCGGTGAGCATGCGCCGGAAGGACTCCCTGGCCGGACCGAGCACCAGCTCGCCGGCGTCACTGACCCCGCCGCCGATGACGAACAGCCCCGGGTCCAGCGCCGCGGCGAGGTTTGCGATGCCCACGCCCAGCCAGTGGCCGACGTCAGCGAGCAGCTCGACGGCGGCCTGGTCGCCGGCCTGTGCGGCCGCCGTCACGAACGGCCCCGACAGCTGGGAGGGGTCACCGCCGGCGAGGCGCAGGAGCCCGTGCGCCGTCGGGGAGTGCGTCTCCGCGATCTCGCGACCCTCGCGCACCAGCGCGTTGCCGCTGGCGTACTGCTCCCAGCAGCCGCGGTTGCCGCACTCGCAGCGGTGGCCGCCGGGGACGACCTGCATGTGCCCGAACTCCCCCGCGACCCCGTAGCGCCCTCGCACCAGCGTTCCGTCCATGACGATGCCGCCCCCGATGCCCGTCCCCAGCGTGATGCACACCAGGTGGCTCTCGCCGCGGCCCGCCCCGAAGCTCCACTCCGCCCACGCCGCCGCGTTCGCGTCGTTCTCCACGACGACGGGCAGCCCGAGCCGGCGGCTCAGCGCGTCCCGCAGCGGCTCCTGACGCCAGGCGAGGTGCGGCGCGAACAGCACGTTGGAGCGGGTCGCGTCGACGAATCCGGCGGCGCCGATGCCGACGGCGTAGACGTCGTGCCGGCGGGTGAGCTCGCGCACCAGCCCCTCGACGGTCTCCTCGACCACGTCCGGGCTCTGGCTGCGGTCCGGCGTCTCGGCGCGCAGGCACTCCAGCATGACGCCGCCCGGCGCCACGACGCCGGCGGCGACCTTCGTCCCACCGATGTCGACGCCGATCGTGAGCAGCGGGGGCAGCGCGAGCACGCTGCCGATCGCAGGCTCCCGCCGCCGGCTTCCTCGTACCCGGGCCCGCTCCTCGCCGGTGGTCAACGGTGGGCCAGGTCTGCGGCGGTCATCGAGGGGACACCCCGCAGGACCATCAGGAGCCACCTCCACGTCGTGGGACCAGCAGACCGGGACGAGCGTGCGCATCGAGACCCACCGGCCCGAGGAGGGCCACATGCACGAGCACAGCACGCACGGTACGACGCGGTCTGAGTGCGACCCTCCGCCTCCTCAGCTCCGTGCCGGGGACGACGCGGCCCCGAGCAGGCGAGCGTCAGGCGTGGCGCGCTCACCGTGAACTCGCCGAGCCTGGGCAGCGCCGGGATCGCCTGCCCGCGAAGCAGGTCGGCCGGCGCCCCGGGTCGACAGGGAGGTGGGGCCGGCCGTGGTCAAGCCGTCGGGAAGGAGTAGCTCGCGCCGCTCGCGGCGTCGCGGTGCGGCCAGCGGGAGGTGATGACCTTGCCGCGGGTGTAGAAGGAGACGCCTTCCGGCCCGTGGACGTGCTTGTCGCCGAACAGCGAGTCCTTCCAGCCGCCGAAGGAGTAGTAGGCCATCGGGACCGGGATCGGCACGTTGATGCCGATCATCCCGACGTTGACGCCCCGCTGGAACCGCCGGGCGGCCTCGCCGCTGGAGGTGAAGATCGCGGTGCCGTTGCCGTACGGGTTGGCGTTGATCATCTCGATGGCGTCCTCGACCGTGGCGGACCGCAGCACCGACAGCACCGGCCCGAAGATCTCCTCGCGGTAGGCGTCCATTTCGGTCGTCACGTGGTCGAGCACGGTCGGACCGATGAAGAAGCCGCCCTCGTGCCCGGCGACGACCAGCCCTCGCCCGTCGACCGCGACCGACGCGCCCTGCTGCTCCCCGGCGCCGATGAGCGCGACGATCCGGTCCCGGGCTGCGGCGGTGATCACCGGGCCCATCTCGCTGGCAGGGTCGCGCCCCGGGCCGACAATGACGGCCCGCGCCTTGTCGTTGACCGCGGCCAGCAGGTCCTCGCCGACCCCGCCGACGGCGACGGCGGCCGAGATCGCCATGCACCGCTCCCCCGCGGAGCCGAACGCGGCGGACACCAGGTGGTCGGCGGCGAAGTCGAGGTCGGCGTCCGGCAGGACCACGGCGTGGTTCTTCGCGCCGCCGAGCGCCTGCACCCGCTTGCCGGTCGCCGTGCCGCGCTCGTGGATGTAGCGGGCGATGGGGGTGGAGCCGACGAAGGACACCGCGGCCACGTCGCGGGCATCGAGCAGGGCGTCGACCGCCTCCTTGTCGCCGTTGACGACGTTGAAGACACCCTCGGGCAGGCCCGCCTCGGCGTACAGCTCGGCGATGAGCAGCGAGACGCTGGGGTCGCGCTCGCTCGGCTTGAGCACGAACGTGTTCCCGCAGGCGATCGCCACCGGGTGCATCCACATCGGGACCATGATCGGGAAGTTGAACGGCGTGATGCCGGCGACGACGCCCAGCGGCGAGCGGAAGGAGAACACGTCGACGCCGGTCGAGGCCTGGTCGGAGTACTCGCCCTTGAGCAGGGTGGGCAGGCCGCAGGCGAACTCCACCACCTCCAGCCCCCGCTGCACCTCGCCGCGCGCGTCGGACAGCACCTTGCCGTGCTCGGCGGAGATGACCTCGGCGAGATCGCCGATCCGGTTGTTGACCAGCTCCCGGAAGGCGAACATCACCTTCGTCCGCACGCTCAGGGAGGACTGCGACCAGGCCTCGAAGGCGGTGCCGGCGGTGCGTACGGCCTCCTCGACGTCGGCGCGGTTCGCCAGCAGGACCTCGGCCTGCTGACCGCCGGTGGCCGGGTCGTAGACCGCGCTGGTGCGGGTGGACGTGCCGGCGGCCGGCTTGCCGCCGATCCAGTGCGCGATGGTCACCATGGACGCGCTCCTCCGGGGTGGGTAGGGGGTCACAGGAACAGCCACTTCCGGCTCTTGCTGTCAAGGTAGGCGGCCTGCGTGGTCTCGAGCGCGCGGGCCTCCAAGACTCGCTCGCACCTCTACCGCGCCAGTCGCGACACCTTCGAGCTCAGCCTGAACGTCGACTGACCCGGAGAGTCGGGGACCCTCAGCCCTACGGGCCGTCCGCTTGCTCGGTGGCGGGGCCGGCGACGGCCCTGCGCGCCTGCTCCGCGTCGGCGCGGGCACGCGGAGACGGTCCTGAACTGCTTGTCGGCGACATCACCTGGGGTCTGCGGCACCGCTCATCTCCGACAGGACGACAGGGTCAGCTGGCCGCGTCGGCAGTGATCGAGCGCAGGATGCTGACGAGGATGAACAGCACGAGGAACGCGAGGTCGAGCGAGACCCCGCCGATGCGCAGGGGCGGCAGGACACGGCGCAGTGCCTTGAGCGGGGGGTCGGTGACGGTGTAGATCAGCTCGAGCAGCATGGCCAACAAGCCGCTCGGCCGGAAGTTGCGGGCGAGCAGGAAGACATACTCGAAGATCAGCCTCAGGAAGAGCAGGACCAGGAAGACGGTGAGGGCGTAGTGCAGGACGGCCGCGACGACCACGTGGGCGGGGCTCCTAGGACTGGTTGAAGAAGCCGCCCTCGGCGATCCGCGCCTTGTCCTCCGCGGTCACCTCGACGTGCTCCGGGGACAGCAGGAAGACTTTGTTCGTCACGCGCTCGATCCGGCCACGCAACCCGAAGGACAGCCCGGCGGCGAAGTCCACCAGTCGCTTGGCGTCCCCGTCGTCCATCTCGGTCAGATTCATGATCACCGGGGTGCCGTCGCGGAAGTGCTCGCCGATCGTGCGCGCCTCGTTGTAGGTGCGCGGGTGCAGCGTGGTGATGCGGTAGGGCTCGTCGGCCGCCGTCACCGGGACCGTCCGCACCGAGGTGTCCAAGGCCACCGAGCCCCGGCCGCGGTGGTCGTCGGCGCGGCGCAGCGCGACCGGCTCGTGGGTGCGCTCGCGCAGGCCGGCGTCGGGACGCCGGCCGCGCGGCGCCGCCTCGGGCTCGTCGTCGTCGTACGCGTCGTAGCCGTGCGCGTCATAGCGCTCCTCGTCGTCCTCGACCAGCCCGAGGTAAAGGCCCAACTTGCGCATGGCGCCGGGCATGTCGAGCTCCTCGTCTACGTGGATGGACACGGCGACGCTACCGGAGGACGGGCGGACGATGTCCGAGCAACGCCGTGCCGATCCGCACGTGCGTCGCCCCGGCCGCCACCGCCGCCTCGAGGTCACCGCTCATTCCGGCGCTCATCACGGTCGCCCGCGGGTGCTGCGCCCGGACGCGCCGGGCGACCTCCGCGAGCCGGTCGAAGGCCGCCCGGGGCTCGCCCCCGCGCGGCGCCACCGCCATGACGCCGTCCAGGCGCAGGCCCCCAAGGCTCGCCGCGAGGTCAGCGAGCGCCGGCACGTCCCCGGGCAGCGCTCCCCCGCGCCCCGGGTCCTCGTCGAGGCTCACCTGGACGAGGACGCCGACCGCGCGACCGGCGCGACGAGCGCCGTCGGCGAGCGCCCGCGCCAGGCGCGCGCGGTCGAGGGAGTGCACCAGGTCGGCGTACGACGCCACGGAGCGCGCCTTGTTGGTCTGCACCTGCCCGACGAAGTGCCAGCGGACCCCGTCCACCCGCGCGGCCTTCGGAGCGGCCTCGGTGTCCTTGTTCTCGCCGACGTCAACCACCCCGAGGTCACGCAGCAGCACAACGTCCGACGCCGGCCAGGTCTTCGTCACGGCCACGAGGGTGACCTCGTCGGGCGCCCGCCCGGCCGCCACGCAGGACGCGGCGATCCGCGCCTGCACGGCCGCGAGCCCGGCCGCCAGCTCCTCGCGCCGGCTCACCGCAACAGGCACACCACGCCGGCGTGCCGGCCGGTGACGCCGTCGCGCCGATAGCTGTAGAAGCGCCCGGGCTGCTCGACGGTGCAGCCCCCCACCCGCGACACGAGCGCCACCCCTGCGGCTTCCAGGACGGACGCGGCGCCGGCCAGGAGGTCGACGGACGGCGCGCCCTGGCGCGTGGTGGCCCGGCTGCCCGGCACGCGGCGCCCCACCTCGTCGGCGAGCTCGGCCGGCAGCTCGTAGCAGCCCCCGCAGACGGCGGGTCCGAGGACCGCGTTCGTCCCGGCGGGGGTGGCACCCATGCCGGCCATGGCCTGCAGGGTGGCCTGGAGCACCCCCGCGGCGAGCCCCGCCCGCCCGGCGTGCGCCGCACCCACCACACCGGCCCGCGGGTCGGCGAGCAACACCGGCAGGCAGTCGGCCGCGAGCACGACGAGGCCGAGACCGGCGGCCCCCGTGACCAGGGCGTCGACGCCCGGCACCGCGCCGGTCGAGGGCACCGCGTCGAGGACCGCGACACCGGCGCCGTGCACCTGCTCGGCGAAGGCCAGGCGCGTACCGCCCAGGGACCGCCTCAGCCGGGCGCGGTTGGCGCCGACCCGCCCCGGCTCGTCCCCGACGTGCTCCGCCAGGTTCAGGCTGCCCCAGGGGGGTGCGCTGACCCCGCCCGCCCGGGTGGTGAACGCCCCTGCGGCAGCAGTCGGCAGCCCGGCGTCGAGGAGTTCGAGCACCCCTACTTGAGGAAGTCGGGGACGTCGAGGTCGTCGTCGAAGACGACCGTGCGCTGCGGCCGGGGCGGCACCGGCGGTGGCTGAGGGACGCGGTAGCGCGGCTCGGGCGCCGGGGCCGGGGCCGGTTCGGGCGCGGCACGCCGCACCGGCTCACTGCGACGCATCGGCGACGGGGCGCCGGCGTCGAAGCCGGCGGCGATGACCGTGACCCGCACCTCGTCACCGAGGGCATCGTCGATCACCGCCCCGAAGATGATGTTGGCGTCCTGGTGCGCGGCGTCCGCGACGAGCTGCGCGGCCTCGTTGATCTCGAACAGTCCGAGGTCGCTGCCGCCGGAGATCGACAGCAGGACGCCGTGGGCACCGTCCATGCTGGCCTCGAGCAGCGGGCTGGCGATCGCGGCCTCGGCGGCCAGGACCGCGCGATCCTCGCCGCGGGCGCTGCCGATGCCCATGAGCGCGCTGCCGGCGTTGCTCATGACGCTCTTCACGTCCGCGAAGTCGAGGTTGATCAGGCCCGGCGTCGTGATGAGGTCGGTGATGCCCTGGACGCCGGAGAGCAGCACCTGGTCGGCGCTCTTGAAGGCGTCCATGACACTGACCTGCTTGTCGCTGATGGACAGCAGGCGGTCGTTGGGGATGACGATGAGCGTGTCGACCTCCTGGCGGAGGGCTTCGATACCGGTCTCGGCAGAGGTGGCCCGCCGCCGGCCCTCGAAGGAGAACGGCCGGGTGACCACGCCGATGGTGAGCGCGCCGAGCGAGCGCGCGACGCTCGCGACGACCGGCGCGCCACCCGTGCCGGTGCCGCCCCCCTCGCCCGCGGTGACGAAGACCATGTCGGCCCCCTTGAGGACCTCCTCGATCTCGTCGCGGTGGTCCTCGGCGGCCTGCCGGCCGACCTCGGGGGCCGCCCCGGCACCCAGGCCCCGGGTCAGCTCGCGCCCGATATCGAGCTTGACGTCGGCGTCGCTCATGAGCAGCGCCTGGGCGTCGGTGTTGATGGCGATGAACTCGACGCCCTTGAGGCCCACTTCAATCATGCGGTTGATGGCGTTGACGCCACCGCCTCCGATGCCGACCACTTTGATGACGGCGAGGTAGTTCTGCGGTGCTGCCACGATGTAGGGGGCCTCTCCGTTGCTGCTGACCACCGGGCGGGCGGCCGGCGGCGTACGGGCCCTGCTCGGCCCCCCAACCGCGGCCGGTCCAGGGGACCCTCAGCCTCAGGTGGAAGGTCTGCGCTCCGACCGACTGCGGCTGAAGCGGCACGCTACGGCCGCGGCTCGCCCGTGGTCAACATGGCCCGGGCGTGTCGCGCAACCCTCAGCTCCCACCAGGCCTGCCGCGCTTGGCCGCGTACATGGCTGCGTCCGCCGCAGCGAACAGCGCGACGGCGTCGGACTCCCCCGCCGCGCTGACCGCGAAGCCGATGCTCACCGTCACCTCGAGACTGAGAGTACCGAGCGCGATCGGCTCCGCCACCGCGGCCCGGAGTCGGTCCACCAGGGGCGGCAGGCCGGCCGGGCTCGCCCCCTCGGCCAGCACGACGAACTCGTCGCCGCCTATCCGGGCCACCGTGTCCGAGGGCCGGACACCGCGGGTCAGGCGGTCCGCCACGGCCCGCAGGACGAGGTCGCCGACGGCGTGCCCGTGCCGGTCGTTGACCGCCTTGAAGCCGTCGAGGTCGAGGAAGAGCAGCCCGGTCGTCCCACCCGTGCGCGCGTCGTGGGCGAGCGCGCCACGCAGTCGCTCCTCGACGAGAGTGCGGTTGGCGAGGCCGGTGAGCGGGTCGCGCACCGCCTGCTCCGCCAGGACCCCGGTGAGGTCACGGAGGTCCTGCTCGGCCCTTCGCCGTTCCGTGACGTCCTGCGCACTGACCGCGAACCAGCCGGGTCCGCCGTCGGCGGCCATCACGAGCGACACGCCGTGCAGCACCCACAGCTCGAGCCCGACCGGCGAGACATAACGCACCTCGGCCGACAGCGCCCCCCGGTGGCCGCGCAGGAGCTCGTCCAGCTCCATGTCGTCGCCGGCCTGGCCGTCCTGATGCAGAACCTCGGTGAACGCAATGCCGACGAGGTCCTCGGCCGCCCGGCCGAGCAGGTCGGCGTACGTCGCGTTCACCCGGATGTAGAGGGTCGTCAGGTCTGCCAGCGCCAGCCCGATGGGGATGTTCTCGAAGAACTCCTCCCAGACGTCGACGCCCGTCGAGAGGGCGTCGATGGTGCGCCGGGCGGCCGACGCACGCGCCGGGCTGGGACCGATCGGGGGGGCGGACAGGGTGACCTCCTGGACACGTCCCGCTGTTCGTTCCCCTCGGAGCAGGCGGCATCCTCGCGGTGTCGATGTTCACCCGGTCAGCGGATAACCGCTACTCCGGGTGATGTGACGTCGAGGGTCTTGCCCGGCCGGGGCAGCAGCGCCGCGACGACCGCGGCCTTGCGGGCCGCCCCGCCAGGCGCGCCCCACACCACCGCATGTCCGTCGGCCAGGGCGAGCACGACGGAGCTCGGGGTAGCCGCGTGCACCGAGCTCACCTGGTCACGCAGGGCTGACGGCAGCTCGCCGAGGACCTGCACGGCCGAGCCCACGGCCTGCTCGGTGGCCACCTGGAGCTCCGGCAGCCCGCCGGGCCGGTCCGGGGACGGGGAGAAACGGGTGCCGCCGGCATCCAGGAGGGCCCAGGTCCCGTCGCTCTGCCGCATCGTCGCGACCGGGATGCGCTCGATCACGCGCAGCCGGATCGTGGTCGGCCAGGCCCGTACCACCCGCACCCGGGCGACGGGCGCGAGGGCCGCCACCCGGCCGCGGGCCGCCGACGTGTCGACGCGCGCGAGCGGCGTGCCCGCCGGCACCGCGGCCACCGCCCGCACGGTGTCGGGTGAGAGCGCCGATGCGCCGACCACCTCGACGCGGTGCACCGACAGCAGGGGCGAGGACAGCAGCAGCCACGACAGCAGGCAGCTCGCCATCACGGCCAGGGCAGCGAACCACCCCCGGCGCAAAGGCCGGCGACGGCCGGCACGCCGGGCCCGGGCCCGTTCCGCCAGTCGGGGTCCGGCCGGCAGCACCCGCCGGCGGGTCGGAGCAGTCATCCGTCCTCCAGCAGGCGGAGCACCTCGGGCCCGACCTGGGTCACGTCGCCGGCCCCCATCGTGAGGACCAGGTCACCCGGGCCGGCCCGGCGGACCAGCTCGGCCGGCACCGCTGACCAGCTCGGCTCGAAGCGCACCTGTCCCGGCGGCAGCGGGACGTGCGCTGCCACGCTGGCCCCGTTGACGCCCGGGACCGGGTCCTCGCCGGCGGCGTAGACCTCCATGACGACCACCTCGTCGGCCAGCCCGAGTGCGGTGCCGAACCCGGCCGCGAAGGCGAGGGTGCGGCTGTAGCGGTGCGGCTGGAAGGCCACGACCAGGCGCCCACCGCGGGCGACCTCCCGGGCGGCAAGCAGCTGGGCGGTGACCTCCGTGGGGTGGTGCGCGTAGTCGTCGTAGACCAGCACTCCCGCCGCCGTCCCCTTGAGCTCCATCCGGCGGCGGACGCCGGTGTAGCCCCCGAGACCCCGGACGAGCAGTGACTCCGGCAGGCCGAGGCCGATGCCGGTGAGCAGCGCCGCAGCGCTGTTGAGGGCCAGGTGGCGGCCTGGAACGGCGAGCGCGACACGGGGCAGCCGGCGGCCCCGCAGCACCGGGGTCCAGGCGCTCGTCGTCCCGCTGACGACGACGTGCTCGAGCCGGAGGTCGGCATCCCCGTCGGTGCCGTAGGTCCGTACGTCGACCCCGGCCTGCCGCGCCACGGAAGCCAGCCGGGCCGCCCCCGGGTCGTCGGCGCAGGCGACGAGGAAGCCGCCCGGCGCGATCGTGCCCACGAAGTCGCTGAACGCCTGGAAGACGGCCGCGTCGTCGGCGTAGTGGTCGAGGTGGTCGGCCTCGACGTTGGTGACCACGGCCGCATCCGGGTGGTAGACGAGGAAGGAGCCGTCGCTCTCGTCAGCCTCGACGATGAACAGCTCGCCGCTGCCGTGGTGTGCGTTGCTGGCCGCCTCGTTGAGGTCTCCGCCGATGGCGAAGGAGGGGTCCACGCCGCAGTGGAACGCGGCCACGGTCAGCATGGAGGTGGTTGTCGTCTTGCCGTGGGTGCCGGCGACCGCCACGCCGCGGCGCCCGGCCATGAGCGCGGACAGGGCCTCCGCGCGCAGCAGCACCCGAAGGCCGCGCTGGCGGGCCGCCCGCAGCTCGGCGTTGGTGCCGCGGATGGCGCTGGAGACCACGACGGTGTCGACGCCGGCGAGGTGGTCGGCGTCGTGCCCGACCCAGACGGTGGCGCCCAGCATCCGCAGCTCGGCCAGCGACCGCGAGTCCTTGGCGTCGCTGCCGGAGACGACGCCGCCGCGAGCCAGCAGGACGCGGGCGATGCCGCTCATCCCGGCTCCCCCGATGCCGACCAGGTGCACCCGGCCGAGCCCTGCCGCGCCGCCGGCCGTCCCCGGGGCGCTCATGGCCGCGCCACCGCCAGAACCAGGCGGGCGAGCGCGACGTCGGCGTCGCGGTGGCCCAGCCGGGTCGCGGCCACGCTCATGGCCGAGAGTCGCCCGGGGTCGCACAGCAGAGGCAGAACCGTGGCCTGCACGCGGTCCCCGTCGAGGTCGTGATCGGGCACCAGCACGCCGCCTCCCGCCGCGACGGTGGGTGCGGCGTTGAGGGCCTGCTCGCCGTTGCCGATGGGAAGCGGCACGTAGACGGCGGGCAGCCCGACCGCCGCCAGCTCGGCGCAGGTCATCGCACCGGCGCGGCTGATGACGAGGTCCGCAGCGGCGTAGGCGAGGTCCATCCGGTCGCAGTAGCCCAGCACGTGGTGGCCGGTGAGGCAGCCGACCTGCTGCTGGACGGCCGCCGCCTGGGCGGTGCCGGCCAGGTGCAGCACCTGCACGCCGGCGGCGGCGAGCGCCGGGGCGGCCGCGCAGACGGCCCCGTTGAGCCGCTGCGCCCCCTGCGAGCCGCCGGTCACGAGCAGGACCGGACCCTCGGCGAGGCCGAAGTGCGCCCGCGCCGCGGCCCGCGACCCGGCCCGGTCCAGACTAGCGATCTGCGGTCGGATCGGGATCCCCAGCACCTGCGCGCCGCGCAGTCCGGTGCCCTCCACCGCGACGGCGACGTAGGACGTGAGCCTGGCCCCGACCCGGTTGGCGAGGCCGGCGCGGGCGTTCGACTCGTGCACGACGATCGGGATGCCGCGCCGCCGGGCCGCGAGGTAGGCGGGCAGGGCGACGTAGCCGCCGAAGCCGACGACCACGTCGGCGGCCAGCCGGTCGAGGTGCGCGCATGTGGTGCGTACCGCGCCCGCGAGCCGGCCGGGCACCCGCAGCAGGTCCAGGGTCGGCGTGCGGGGCAGTGGGACACGCGGCACCTCGGCCAGCGGATAGCCGCGCCCCGGCACCAGCCGCGCCTCCAGGCCGGTGGTCGTGCCCAGGGCGGTGACCTCCACCCGAGGGTCGAGCCGGCGCAGGGCATCGGCGAGGGCAAGGGCGGGCTCGACGTGCCCGGCCGTACCGCCGCCGGCGACGAGGACGTGCACGCTCACCGGGCGCGCGCGGGCACGCGGTCACGCCCGGGGGTCGGGCGCCCGAGCAGCCGGCGAACGCTCCCGCGCCGGGCCTCGAGCGCCTGCCGGGCGCCCGGTTCGCCCCGGGCGAACGACAGCAGCATGCCGATCGCCACCAGCGTGAGCAAGAGAGCCGAGCCGCCGTAGCTCACCAGCGGCAGGGGGATGCCCGTGATCGGGAGCAGGCCCACGACCGCGCCGATGTTGATGCAGGCCTGGACGCCGAGCCAGGCCGTGACACCCGACGCCGCCAGCCGGGCGAACGGGTCCGGAGTGCGCTTGGCGACCCGGACCCCGCCGTAGACGAGGGTGGCGAACAGCGCCAGCACCGTGAGGCTGCCCAGCAGCCCGAGCTCCTCGCCGATGATGGCGAAGACGAAGTCGGTGTGTGCGTTGGGCAGGCCGCCCGCCCACTTCTCACGACTGGCCCCGAGCCCGAGCCCGAAGACCCCGCCGGAACCCATGGCCAGCAGACCCTGGCAGGCCTGGAAGCCGCCGTCGAGCCGGTGCTGGTCGCTGCACGGGTCGAGGAAGGACACCAGCCGGGCGAGGCGGTAGGGCTCGGCCACGGCGAGCAGGGCGGCCAGGCCGACGAGCGCTCCGAGCATGCTGGCGAAGTGCCGGGCCGGGGTGCCGACGACCCAGAGCAGCGCGACCACGACCGTCGTCGTCGCCATCGTGGTGCCCATGTCGGGCTCCAACATGATCAGCGCGAGCACGAACACGGTGACCGGTACGAGCGGCACGAACAGGTGCCGCCAGTCGCCGAGCAGCCTCTTCTTGCGCACCAGCAGGTCCGCGCCCCACAGGGCGAGGGCGAACTTGGCGAGCTCGCTGGGCTGCAGGTTGAAGCCGCCGGGCAGCGCGATCCAGCGGACGGCGCCGTCGACGTTCCGGCCGACGCCGGGCACGAGGACGAGCACCAGCAGGGCGACCGCGGCCAGCAGCATGGGATAGCCCGCCAACCGCCACACCCGGACGGGCACCCGCGAGGCGAGGAACATGAGCGGCAGGCCGACGACGATGTACAGGCCCTGCTTGAGGGCGATGCCGTACGAGGAGCCGGTGTCGGCCAGGGACTTGATGCTCGAGGCGGAGAAGACCATGACGAGGCCGAGCCCGAGCAGCAGCAGGGTGCTGGCGAGCAGCAGGTGGTAGCTGGCCAGCGGGCGGAGCAACGCGGGCGTGCCGTCGGTCCCGGGACGCTGCCGAGGGACCGGCCCGGTCGTGCTGGTGCCAGTCGTCACGCGCCGTCCCGGGCGGCCGAGGCGAACAGCGCGCCACGCTCCGCGTAGTCGCGGAAGCAGTCCATCGAGGCGGCGGCGGGGGCGAGCAGCACGGTGTCGCCGGGGACGGCGAGCCGGCGGGCGGCGGTGACGGCGTCGAGCATGGCGCCAGTGTCGAGGCGATCCACCTCCACGACGGGGACCTGCGGCGCGTGTCGCGCCAGCGCCTCGGCGAGGACGGCGCGGTCGGTCCCGAGCAGCACCGCGGCGCGCAGGCGCGGGGCGGCCCGGCGGACGAGGTCGTCGACGTCCGCGCCCTTGAGCAGCCCGCCGGCGATCCACACCACCGGCGCGTACGACGCCAGGCTGGCCGCGGCGGCGTGCGGGTTGGTGGCCTTGCTGTCGTCGACCCACGCGACGCCGGCGGCGCTCGCGACCAGCTCGTTACGGTGCGGCTCGGACCGGAACACGCGCAAACCGTCCCGGACGGCCCCGGCCGGCACGCCGTGCGCCCGCGCGAGGGCGGCGGCGGCCAGCGCGTTCGCGACGTTGTGCGGCCCGGGGACCGCGAGGTCGGCGGTCGAGGCGAGCTCGGTGGCCTCGCCCGGCACCTCGGTGCTGTCCGCGCGGGTGAAGGCGCGGTCGAGCAGCAGCCCCTCGACCACGCCCAGCTCACCGGGCCGCGGGGCCTGAAGGGTGAACGTCACCCGCCTCCCGCGGGCCCGGTTGAGCAGCGTGCGGCTCACCTCGTCGTCGGCGCCGGCGATGCTCGTGGCGGCGTCGAGGACCTTGGCCTTGGCCAGCGCGTAGTCCTGGAAGGAGCCGTGCCAGTCGGTGTGGTCGTCGGCGACGTTGAGCACCGCCCCGGCAGCCGGGCGCACCGTGCTGCTCCAGTGCAGCTGGAAGCTCGACAGCTCCACGGCGAGCACGTCGTACGGGCCGGCGACCGCCTCGACGACCGGCAGGCCGACGTTGCCGGTCGCCACCGTCCGCAGGCCGGCGGCGGACAGGACCGCCTCGAGCATCTTCACCGTCGTCGTCTTGCCGTTGGTGCCGGTCACGGCCAGCCAGGGCACCAGCGGGTCGCGGAGCCGCCAGGCGAGCTCTACCTCCCCGAGCACCTCCAGACCCGCGGCGGCCGCGGCGACGAGCAGCGGGCTGTCGGGGCGCCAACCGGGCGAGGTGACGACGAGGTCGGTGCCGTCGGGCGGCACCGCCGCGTCGACGACCGCGAAGCCGTCCTCGCGCAGCGGTTGGGCGCGCTCCTCGCTGACCTCGGCCACCGTGACCCGGGCGCCCCGGTCGCGCAGGGCCCGGGCGGCCGCGGCGCCGCTACGGCCCGCGCCCGCGACGAGCACCGACGCGCCGTCGTACGTCGTCCTGTGCGCGCCGGTCACGCCAGCGGGCCCGCCGAGAGGAACTCGGCATAGAACACGCCCAGGCCGAAGGCGACAGCGAGCCCGGCGATGATCCAGAACCGCACGATGACGGTGTTCTCCACCCAGCCCGCGAGCTCGAAGTGGTGGTGGATCGGTGCCATGTTGAAGACCCGCCTCTTGGTGGCCTTGAAGAAGCCGATCTGGATGACCACGGACAGCGTCTCGATGACGAACAGGCCGCCGAGGACGACGAGCAGCAGCTCGGTGCGGGTGACGATCGCGATGCCGGCCAGCGCGCCGCCGAGGGCCAGCGACCCGGTGTCGCCCATGAAGATCTTCGCCGGGCTGGCGTTCCACCACAGAAAGCCGAAGCAGGCCCCCATGACGGCGGCGGCGACGAGGGCGACGTCGAGCGGGTCGCGGGAGGTGTAGCAGGTCTGCAGATAGGCGGCCCTCGCGACCTCGGTCACGCCGGAGGGCACCCGCCCGCACGAGTTGCCGAACTGCCAGAAGGCGATGACGACGTAGGAGGCGAAGACCATGACGCTGGTCCCGCTGGCCAGCCCGTCGAGGCCGTCGGTGAGGTTGACCGCGTTGGACCAGCCGCTGATGAGGAAGTAGGCGAAGACGACGAAGCCGACCGTCCCGAGCGTGACGCCCGGGTAGTCGCGGACGAACGACAGGCTGGTCGAGCCGGGGGTGAGCCCGGCGTCGTTCTCGAACCGCAGCGCGCCGACCGCGAAGGCCACCCCGACGATCAGCTGCCCGCCGAACTTCGCGGCCGCCGTCAGCCCCAGCGAGCGCTGCATCCGGATCTTGATGAAGTCGTCGAGGAAGCCGACCAACCCCAGGCCGGTCATGAGGCCGAGCACGAGCAGGGCGCTGGCCGTGGGGCCGCGGCCGGGCTGGTTGACGACCAGCAGGTGGGCGACGCCGTAGCCGAGGAGGGTGGCGAGAATGATCATCGTCCCGCCCATCGTCGGGGTGCCTCGCTTGGTGGCGTGGCTGGACGGCCCGTCCTCGCGGATCTCCTGCCCGTAGCCGCGGCGACGGAACAGCTTGACGACCGCCGGCGTCCCCAGCAGCGCGATGACCAGGGCGGTCATGGCGGCGACGAGGACCGACTTCACGCGTCCTCCAGGAGGGCGGCGGCGACGCGTTCCAGGCCCGCGGAACGCGAGGCCTTCACGAGCACCACATCGCCGGGGGCCAGCTCGGCCCGCAGCAGGGCGAGGGCGGCGTCGACGTCCTCGACGTGCACCGACTCCGATCCCCAGGAGCCCTCGAGCACCGCTCCGGCGTGAATGCCGCCCGCCTCGGGACCGACGACGACGAGCTGGCCGATGTCCAGGCGTACGACGAAGCGGCCGAGATCCATATGCGCCTCCCCGGCGCCCTCGCCGAGCTCGGCCATCGGCCCGAGCACCGCGACGGTCCGGCGGCCGCCCGCGCCCATCACCTTGAGGGTCTTGAGGGCCGCCCGCATCGAGTCGGGGTTGGCGTTGTAGGCGTCGTTGACCACCGTCACGCCGTCCGGCCGCTCGGTTACCTCCATGCGCCAGCGGCTGCGCGGTCGGGCGGCGGCCAGCCGGCCCGCGACCGTCGCGAGGTCAGTGACCTGCAGCGCGGCGGCGGCCGCGGCCAGCGCGTTGCCGACGGCGTGCTCGCCCACGAGCGCGAGGCGGACGGCCGCGTCGCCGTGGGGCGTGCGCAGCGTGAACGACGCCCGGCCGGAGTCGTCGAGCACGACGTCGTCGGCGCGCACGTCGGCGCCCGACCGGGTGCCGGTGAGCACCACGACGGCGTCCTGCGGGGCCCGGGAGCGCATCGCGAGCACCCGGGGGTCGTCGGCGTTGAGGACGACGACCGGAGGCGCGTCGGCGTACCCCTGGCGACGGTAGGGCTGGACCGCCTCGACGAGCTCGCCCTTCGCCTGGGCGATCGCCTCGACCGAGCCGAACTCGCCGAGGTGGGCACTGCCGACGTTGAGGGCGAGGGCGACGTGCGGACGGGCGAGCCCGGCGAGGAAGGCGATGTGCCCGATGCCGCGGGCGGAGTACTCGAGGACGGCGGTGCGTGTCGAGGCGGTGCGGCGCAGCAGTGTGAGCGGCAGGCCGAGCTCGTTGTTGTAGGACCCGACCGGCGCGAGGACCTGCTCACCGAGCAGCTGGGCGAGCAGGTCCTTGGTCGAGGTCTTGCCGCTGCTGCCGGTCACGCCGAACGTCCGCGGCTGGTCCTGCCCGAAGACGTGCGCGGCCAGCGCCTGCAGCGCCGCGAGCGGGTCGGGGGTGACGAGGCAAGGATGTCCCTCGACGGGTCGCGCGGTGAGGGCGGCCACGGCGCCGGCCGCCACCGCGGCGGCGACGTGGTCGTGCCCGTCCGTGTGCTCGCCGGGCAGCGCCACGAACAGCCCGCCCGGTGCCATCCGACGGCTGTCGACCTCGACGTCGGCGTCGACGACCACGCCCGGCTCGGCACCGGACAGCCGGGCGCCGGTCAACGCCGCGACCTCCCCGAGGGTTGTGCGGATCACGCGGGCACCGGGCGCTCAGAGCCGGCTGCCCCGAGCAGCTCGCGCAACACCACCCGGTCGTCGAACGGCGTGCGGACCCCCCCGGCCTCCTGCCCGGTCTCGTGCCCCTTCCCGGCGACGACGACCGCGTCCCCGGGCCGGGCAAGGGCGACGGCGTAGGCGATGGCCGCGCGCCGGTCCGGCTCGAGGACGGCCCCGGGGGCTGCCATCTCGCGCAGGATCTCCCGCGGGTCCTCGCTGCGCGGGTTGTCGCTGGTGAGCACCGCCACGTCGGCGCCGAGGACGGCCGCGCGGCCCATGCTCGGCCGCTTGCCCCGGTCGCGGTCCCCGCCGCAGCCGACCACGACGATCACCCGCCCGGCGGTGACGGTGCGGACCGCCCGCAGCAGGGTCGCCACGGCGTCCGGCGTGTGGGCGTAGTCGACAACCGCCAGGAAGCCCTGGCCGGTGTCGACCCGCTCCATCCGGCCGGGGACCCCCGGCAGGCCGGCGACGCCGTCCACGGCCGCCTCCACCGGCACCCCGGCGGTGGCGAGGGCGGCGAGCGCGGCGACGGCGTTCGCGACGTTGAAGGCGCCGGGCAGGCGCACCGACGCCGGCACATCGACCGGCCCGTCCGGTCCTCGTCCGACGAGCCGGAAGCTGCTGCCGTCCGGGCGCAGCTCGACCTCGCGGGCCTGCCAGTCGCCGCTGTCGCCGTAGGTCGAGGTCGGCACCAGCCCGGCGGCCACCAGCCGCCGGCCGGCGGCGTCGTCGGCGTTGACCACGGCCCGGCGGGCGCGGGCCGGCGTGAACAGCTGCGCCTTCGCGGTTTCGTAGTCCGCCATGTCGGCGTGGAAGTCGAGGTGGTCCTGGGAGAGGTTGGTGAACACCGCCACGTCCAGGACGAGCCCGTCCACCCGGCCGAGCGCGAGCGCGTGGCTGCTGACCTCCATCGACACCGCCGTGACGCACCGCTCCCGCATGACGGCCAGCAGGCCCTGCAGGTCGGGCGCCTCCGGTGTGGTGCGCTCGCTCGGCACGACCTGGTCGCCGATGCGGGTGAGCACGGTGCCGATCAACCCGGGGACGTGCCCCGCGGCCCGCAGCCCGGCGTCGAGCAGGAACGCTGTCGTGGTCTTGCCGTTGGTGCCGGTGACGCCGAGGACGGTCATGCCGCGGGCCGGGTGACCGTGCACGTGCGCGGCGACGGCGCCCAGCAGCGCACGTGGATCGTCGGCGAGCACGACGGGGAGGGCGGTCGCGGCGGCCCGGGCGGCGCCCGCCGGGTCGGTCAGGACCGCTGCGGCGCCGGCGACCGCCGCCTGCCCGGCGAAGTCCGCCCCGTGCGCCCGCGCGCCGGGCAGGGCCGCGTAGAGGTCGCCGGGGCGCACCGACCGGGAGTCGAGCGTGCAGCCGGAGACGACCGTGCCGGTTGCCGCGGCGGGCACCCGCAGGCCGGGAACCGCGGCCGCCAGGTCGCCGAGGGCCCGCCGCGGCGGGGTGGCGGGACGGACCGGGAGGCCGGCCCCGGGCGGAGGAGCGGGCACGGAGGCAGGCTACTTGCGGCCGTCGGCGAAGACCTTCGGGGGCGTGAACGGCACGCCGGTGGGCGGCGTGCCCGTACTGCGCAGCGCGAAGCCCATCACCTCCTTGAACACCGGCCCGGCGGTCGAGCCGCCGTAGTAGTCCTTCTTGCCGGTGCCCTGCAGGACCACGACCGTGGCGAGCCGCGGCGCGTCGGCGGGGGCGAACCCGACGAACGAGGAGGTGTAGCTGCCGTCGTAACGGCCGTTGACGGCGCGGTCGGCGGTGCCGGTCTTGCCCGCTGTGCGGTAGCCCGGGATGGCGGCCAGCGGCGCCGTGCCCTCCTCGCTCACCACGCCCTCGAGCATCGGGTGCATCACCTGCGCCGTCGCGGCGGAGATGACGCGGCGCTGCTCGGGCGCGGTCGACGGCACGAGGTGACCGGCCGCGTCGCCGGTCGCCTTGACGACCGTCGGGGTGATCCGTACGCCGTCGTTGGCGACCGTCTGCATCACCGACGCCACCTGGATGGCCGTCACCGACACACCCTGCCCGATCGGGATGGTGCCGAGCGAGGAGCCCGACCAGTCCTTGGCGTCGGGCACCAGGCCGGCCGACTCGCCCGGCAGGCCGATGCCGCTCTTCGCCCCGAAGCCGTACGCCCGGAGGTAGTCGGTGAGAAGGGCGGAACCGAGCTTCTGCGCGATCTGCACGGTACCGACGTTGCTCGACTGCATGAACACGCCGTTGGCCGTGTACTGCTCGGTGGGGTGATGGTGGGCGTCGCTGACCAGCTTGGCCCCGAACTGCTGCGAGTCCGGCACGGTGAGGACCGTGTCGGGGGTGACGGTCCCGGTCTCGAGCGCCGCCGACATGGTAATGATCTTGTTCACGGAGCCGGGGTCGTACATCTCGGCCAGCGCCTTGACGCCGCGCGCCGTCTCCGGTGACCCGGCCGGGTCGTCGGCGTCGAAGGTCGGTGCGTCGGCGAGCGCGAGGACCTCGCCGGTCTTGACGTCGATGACGACGGCCGAGCCGCTCTCGGCCTCGGTCTCGGCCACCTTCCGGGCGAGGACCTGCTGGGCGTACCACTGCAGGTCGCGGTCGATCGTCAGCTGCACGTCGCGCCCCGGCACCGGATCGGTGCGCCGCTGGTCGCCGCTGGGGATGACCCGACCGGCCTTGTCGACCTCTGCGACGGAGCGCCCGTCGGTGCCGGCGAGGACGTCGTCGAGGGCGAGCTCGACGCCACCGGCACCCTTGCCCTCGCGGTTGGTGAAGCCGGCGATGTTGGCGGCGAGATCGCCGCCGGGGTGAACGCGCCGTGGCTCCTGGTCGACCCGGATGCCCAGCAGCCGCAGGTCGCGCACCCGGTTGCCCACCGCGATGTCGAGGTCTCGGGCCAGGTAGACGAAGCCGGTGTCGCGCGACAGCTTGTCGGTCAGGTCGGCGGCGGGCAGGCCGAGCAACGGTGCCAGCACCCCAGCGATCCCCGCGGCGGTGCAGGGCCGCTTTGCGTCGGCCGGGCAGGTCGCATCCCGGATGACCCGCGGCTGGCCGGACACGGCCCGCCCGTCGGCGCTGATCGCGATCGGCTGGCCGTTGCGGTCGGTGATCTCCCCGCGCGCCGCCGGGAGCGGGGTGGCGACCCGTCGCTGGTCGACGGCGCTCGCGGCGTACGCGGTTCCGGACACCGCCTGCAGCTGCACGAGGCGACCGGCGAGCAGGGCGAGCACCGCGAGCAGGATGCAGAGCCCGCTGCGCAGTCGGGGGCCGGGGCGGCCGAGCGGGCGTTGCGGTCGGTGACCCGGGACGCCGGGGATGCCCGGGCCCGCAGACGGGGTGCGGCCGGCGACGGTGCGGCCGGCGACGGGCGGTGCGGCCGGGGACCGGGCAGGGCCGCGCGGGCGGGTTGCCCGCACCCACCGCGACGGACCGGGCCGGGGCTCAGGGGGACGGCCGGGCCGTGCGGGCGGCCGCGGGTGCGAGGGCGGCGTCAACGGGTGGCCCTCGGGCTCGCCGGCTTCGGGGCGGCAGTCTTCGGGGCGGCCGTCTTCGGGGCGGCAGTCTTCGGGGCGGCGGTCTTCGGGGCGGCGGTCTTCGGGGCGGCAGTCTTCGGGCTGACGGCGCGGGTCGGGGGCACGTCGACGACCGGCGCCGGTACCGGGGAAGCGGCGGCGGGGACCGGCTCACCCAGCACCGTGCCGTCCGGCAGCCGCAGGAAGACCGGCGGCCCGCCCGGCACCATCCCCTGCGCCGCCGCCTGCGCGGACAGCGCGCCGGGGGCCTGGAGGGCGTCGACCTCGCGCCGCAGGATCTGCTCGCGGTCGGCCAGCTGCTTGCTGGAGCTCTGCAGGGCGTGCATGCGGAAGGAGTCCTGGGCCAGCAGCGTGTTCAGGCCGAGCAGGCCCAGCAGGCCCGCGGCGAGGATCGCGATGACGACGCCGAGGAACGGCGCCCGGGCGATGCGCCGCCGCACCTGTGGCACGAGGCGCAGCGACGGCGTCCGCCGGGCGGCGGGCTCGGCGGGGGGCGCAGCCGCCCACCGGCCCGGTCGCGTCGCCTGGCGGGCGGCCGGGCGGGTGCTGGACCGGGCGGCGCTGCGGGCCAGCGGGCGGGGCGCGCCCGCGCGGGCGGCGGCGCTACTCACGCGGCCTCCCGCTGGCGCTCGGCCGCGCGCAGCCGCACGGAGGCGGCGCGTGGGTTGGCCGCGACCTCGGCCGCGGCGGCCTGCTCGGCCCCCCGGACGAGCATCCGCAGCTCGGGGGCGCTGCCCGCCGGGACGAAGGGCAGGTCCACCGGCACGTCGCTCGTCGCGCGCCGGACCAGCTCGGCCTTCACGACCTTGTCCTCCAGGGATTGGTAGCTCAACACGACGATCCGTCCGCCCACGGCTAGAGCATCGACGGCTCGGGGCATCGCGCGCCGCAACACGCCGAGCTCGTCGTTCACTTCGATGCGAAGAGCCTGGAACGTGCGCTTGGCCGGGTGCCCCCCGGTGCGTCTGGTCGCCGCGGGTATCGCCGTCCGGACCAGCTCGGCCAGCCGGGCGGTGCCCGTGAACGGCTCCCTCGCCCGTTCCCGGACGACCGCGTCAGCGATCCGCGTCGCGAACCGCTCCTCGCCGTACTCCCGCAGCACCCGGGCGAGCGCCCGGCGGTCGTAGCCGTTGACGACGTCGGCCGCGGTGGTCCCCGAGGTCGGGTCCATCCGCATGTCGAGCGGGGCGTCCTTGCCGTACGCGAAACCGCGGGCGGCCTCGTCGAGCTGCAGCGAGCTCACTCCGAGGTCGAACAGCACGCCCTGCACCCGGGACAGGCCCAGCTCGGCCAGCGCCGCGGGCAGCGCGTCGTAGACGGCGTGCACCAGGGTGATCCGGTCGGCATAGGGCGCCAGACGCTGACGGCTGCGCAGCAACGCCTCCGGGTCGCGGTCGAGCCCGACGAGCCGGGCGCCGGTGCGAGCCAGCAGGGCCTCGGCGTGCCCGCCCATCCCGAGGGTGCAGTCGACGACGACCGCTCCCGCCGCGGACAGCGCCGGCGCGAGCAGCGCCACACACCGGTCCAGCAGGACCGGCACGTGCGCCGGCCGGTCGTCGGCGGAGCTCACCGCCGGGTCAGCCGAGCAGGAGGGCGGTGGAGGCGAGCAGCGCGACGAGGCCGATGACGACGAGGGCGAGGGCGAGCAGCAACGCGCTCTCCCGCAGCTCCTTGCCGATATCCGCGCCGAGCTCGACGCCGACCTTCGTCCCGACGTCGGCGGCGACCTCGGCCGCACGTGCCGTCAGCTCCTGCGTGCGGTTGGCCGCCGTGCCGGTGCTGTCCATCTCGACCCTGCTCTCATCGGCTCGTACCGGGGCGGTGCTCCGGCTCGCGGACCGGTCTCACCTCGTGGGGCCAGGTCCCCGCCCGCTCCTCCGCCTGGCGCCGGGGAAGGTGCGCCAGGTGGCGGAGCGGTCGGGGACCTCGTCCCGCGAGTCGTGCTAGCTGAGGACTCCGGGCACCTCCTCGGCGAGCTCGGCGAACGCCTGCTCGTGCTCGGCCTCGTAGGCCGCCCACGCCGCGGCGTCCCAGATCTCCAGGCGGGTGTTGGCCCCGACGACGACGCAGTCGCGGTCGAGCCCGGCGTAGGTCCGCAGGCCCGGTGGCACCGTGATCCGGCCCTGCCGGTCGGGGACCTCGTCGAAGGCGCTGCCGAAGAACTGCCGGCCGTAGTCGCGGGCCGCCTTGGCCGACAGCGGGGCGGCCTGGAGCTGCTGCGCCTTCTCCGCGAAGCCCGCCGCGGTGAACACGAACAGGCAGCGCTCCTGCCCCTTGGTGAGAACCACGCCGCCTGCCACCTCCTCGCGGTACTTCGCCGGCAGGAACAGCCGGCCCTTCTCGTCGAGCCGAGGGGTGTGGGTGCCGAGGAACACGGCCCCTCCCCACGGTGCTGCCGGAGCACCCCTCGTCCTCCCTGGTCCCCCACGCTACTCCACTTCGCTCCACCGTCAACGCGGCACGACCTTGCGTAGCCGGCCGCCGTGAGCACGAGGAACCGGCGGCAGGGGTCCCTCGTCGGAAGCAGAGGGCCGGGCCGGGCCACGGGGACCGGTCCGCTTCCGGGGGCCAGTGGTACCGGAAGCGTGCCAGGGCAGCGTCCCGATGAGAGGATCGACACGCCCCCTGCGACACCGGCTCCGACGGCGCAGCAGCACAGGAGGACCTCGTGGTACGGCGCTCCCCCGCACCCCCGCCGGCCTCGAGCAGCGGGCTCGAGGCCCTCCTGGACTCCACCGGGCGGATCCGCAGCAACATCGAACGGGTCGTCGAGGGCAAGCCCGACGTGGTCCGCCTCGCCCTCGTGGTCATGCTCGCGGAGGGACACCTGCTCATCGAGGACGTGCCCGGGGTCGGCAAGACGATGCTGGCCAAGGCTCTGGCCCGCTCGGTGGACTGCTCGGTGCGGCGCATCCAGTTCACCCCCGACCTGCTGCCGAGCGACGTCACCGGCGTGTCGGTGTTCGACCAGGAGCGCCGGGACTTCGAGTTCAAGCCCGGGGCCGTGTTCGCCAACATCGTCGTGGGCGACGAGATCAACCGCGCCTCGCCGAAGACCCAGTCCGCGCTGCTGGAGGCCATGGAGGAGCGGCAGGTCACGGTCGACGGCACCACGTACGTCCTCGAGACGCCGTTCATGGTGGTCGCGACGCAGAACCCCATCGAGATGGAAGGGACCTACCCGCTGCCGGAGGCGCAGCGCGACCGCTTCACCGCCCGCGTCTCGATGGGCTACCCGTCGGTCGACGCCGAGCTCGACATGCTCGAGACCCACGGCGGTACGGACCCGCTCGACGACCTCGAGCCGGTCGCCGACGCGCTCGAGGTCCGCAAGCTCATCGAGGTGGTCCGGGGGGTGCACGTGTCCGACGCGGTGAAGCGCTACGTCGTCGACCTGGCCTCGGCCACCCGCCGCTCCCCCGACCTGCGGCTCGGCGCCTCGCCCCGGTCGACGCTGCAGCTGGTGCGGGCGGCCCGCGCCCAGGCCGCCCTCGAGGGCCGCGACTACGTCCTGCCCGACGACGTGCAGTCCCTCGCTGGCCCCGTCCTCGCGCACCGGCTCCTCCCGACCGCGGAGGCGCAGGTCAACCGGCGCACCACCGAGGCGGTCGTGGCCGACCTCCTGGCCCGCGTCGGCGTCCCCGACGGCCGCCGGTGAGCAACCTGCGGGCCGCCCTGTCCGGCCTCACCACCCGCGGCAGATGCCTGCTGTCGGCCGGCGCGGTGCTGGCGTTCTGCGCCCTGCTGCTCGGCCAGCGAGACCTGCTGCGGGCGGCCGTGTTCCTGCTCACCCTGCCCCTGTTGGCGGTGATGGTCGTCACGCGCACCCGCTACCGCCTGGGCTGCGCGCGCAGCCTCGACCCGGCGCGCGTCGAGGCCGGCCGTCGCACCGACGTCCACCTGCGGCTTGACAACGTCAGCCGGCTGCCCAGCGGCGTGCTGCGGATGGAGGACACCCTCCCCTACTCCCTCGGCGCCCGGCCGCGCTTCGTGCTCGACCGGATCGAGCCCCGGGGGCTGCGCGACGTGACCTACGCCGTGACCGCGGGGACCCGGGGCCGCTACCGCATCGGTCCGCTGTCGGTGCGCCTGGCCGACCCGTTCGGGCTGTGCGAGCTCGCCCGGTCGTTCTCGGGCAGCGACGCCCTGGTCGTCACCCCGGCGATCGTCCCGCTGCCGCCGGTGACCCTTGGCGGCGCCTGGAGCGGCGGCGGTGACAGCTCGAGCCGGGCCACCGCCTCCTCGGGCAGCGACGACGTCAGCACCCGCGAGTACCGCTACGGCGACGACCTGCGCAAGGTCCACTGGCGCTCGACGGCACGCTTCGGCGAGCTCATGGTGCGTCGTGAGGAGCAGCCCTACCAGAGCCGGGCCACGCTGCTGCTCGACACCCGCGCCCGGGCGCACCGCGGCGACGGGCCGGACGGGTCGTTCGAGTGGGCGGTGAGCGCGGTCGCGAGCATCGGGGTGTCCCTGCTGCGCGGCGGCTACACCGTGCAGCTGGTCACCGACGACGACCGGGCGCTCGTCCCCGCCGGACTTCCGCTGTCGGAGGGCCTGCTGCTCGACGCCCTCGCCGAGATCACCCTCGGCGGGGGTCGCGATCTGCAGCCGGCGGTCGAGCACCTGCGCCGCGGGGTCGACGGGGTGCTCGTCGCGGTGCTGGGCAGCACCGACGCGGCGGCCCTGGAACGCCTCGCCCGGCTGCGGTCCGGCTCGACCGCGTGCACCGCGGTCCTGCTCGACAGCGGCACCTTCGGGCCCGCGGTCGGCCGGCGGCCGGCGGCGGAGGGGCCGGACCCCGCGACGGCCCTGGTCGCCACGGGCTGGCGGGTCCTGCGCGTGACGGCCGGCACCCCGCTGCCCGCGGTCTGGGCGCAGGCCGGCGGTCGCGGCGGGGGCCGTACGCCCGGGACCGGTGCTGGGTCCGCCGCCCCGGTCCTGCCTACCGAGGTGACCGCATGAGGGTGCGCGACCGGCTGTCGGTGGTCTCAGCGGTCGCGGTGCTGCTCGCGTCGTCGGCGCTCTGGCCCGTCTTCGACTCCCCGGCCTGGCTGCCTCGCACGGTCGGTGCGGTCCTGGTCGTCGCCCTCGCCTCCGCCCTCGCGCGGCGGCTGCACCTCCCCCGGGCGCTCGAGCCCGTCGTCCCGGTGCTGGTCCTGCTCGCCTACCTCACCGTCGTCTTCACGGCCTCGACGCTGCACCACGCGGTCCTGCCCGGCCGCGCCACGATCAGCGCCTTCCGTGCTCTGCTCGACGCGGCCGGAGTCGACCTGGCGCAGTACGGGCCACCGGCGCCCCCGACGACTCCGCTCGTCCTGCTGGTCGTCGGGGGCGTCGGACTGGTCGCGGTCCTTGTCGACACGGCCGCCGGTCTGGCCCGCCGCCCGGCCGCCGCCGGCCTCCCGCTGCTCGCCCTGTTCGCGGTGCCCTCCGCGGTCCTGCCCGGCGGCCTGGGGTGGCTGCCCTTCGTCCTCGGCGCCGCCGGCTGGCTCGCACTGCTGGTCGTCGAAGGCCGAGAGGAGACGGTCCGCTGGGGCACGCAGCTGCGCTCCTCCGCGGAGGCCGACCCCACGGGCCTCAGCCGGGTAGGCCGGCGCATCGGCGGCGCCGCCCTGGGTGTCGCCGTGCTCGTGCCCGCGTTGGTGCCCGGGCTCGACGGGCGCCTGCTCGACGGTCGCGCGGGCGACGGCAGCGGCGGCGACGGCTCGCGCAGCATCACGACGTACAACCCGATCACCCGGCTGCGCGGCGAGCTCACCCTGCCCGAGCCGGTCGACGTGCTGCACTACACGACCGACGACCCGGAGCCCGACTACCTGCGGATGACCACGCTCGGCGTCTACGACGGCACGGGGTGGCGGCAGGAGGTGCTGCGCGGCAACCTGCGCGAGGATGGCGTCGACGACCCGATCCCCGCGCCGCTGGGCCGCTCCACGGTCGTCCGCACCCGGGCCGTCTCCGCCTCGGTGTCGATCGACAGCCTCGATGCGTTCTGGCTGCCGCTACCGGCCACCCCGCGTGCCGTCGACATCGACGGGCCCTGGATGTGGGACCCGGGCAGCGAGAGCGTGTTCGCCACCCGGTCCAACACGGTGAAGGTCGACGCCTACGCGGTGCAGTCGTCCCGGGTGCTGCCGGACTCGACCGTGCTCACGGCCGGTGGCGGCACCGTGCCGCCGCCGATCCAGCCGTACACCGCGCCGGTCGACGCCACCGACTTCGTGCGCGCGCTCACCGCCCGGGTCGTGCGGGGACAGAGCACCCCCTACGACCGGGCCGCCGCGATCCAGGCCTTCTTCCGCAACCCCGCGAGCAAGTTCAGCTACGCGGAGGACACGATCAGCGGCGGATCGCCCGACGCCCTCGAGGACTTCCTGCAGCAGCGGCAGGGCTTCTGCGAGCAGTACGCCTCGGCGATGGGGGCCATGCTTCGGCTCGCCGGCGTCCCCTCGCGGGTCGCCGTCGGCTTCACCCCTGGCACCCGCGCGCCCGACGGCAGCTACCACGTCACCACCGACCAGGCGCACGCCTGGCCGGAGGCGTGGTTCGAGGGGGCCGGGTGGGTGCGCTTCGAACCGACACCGTCGCGCGGCGGCATCACCCCGCCGGCCTACGGTGCGCCTGCGCCGCGCGGCCCGCAGGCTCCGGAGGCTGCCCGAGACGTGAACGCAGCCGCGGAGGATGCCGTCAACCCGAACGAGACGCCTGCGGAGCGCAAGGAGCGGCTTGCCCTGGAGGCCGAGGCCCGCCAGCAGGAGCCGGCGGCGCCCAGCGCCGAGCCCTCGCCCGCGGGGAACGCCGCTCCCGTGGCCGAGCTCGGGGTAGGCGCGCTGGTGCTGCTGCTGCTCGCGTCCCCCGCCCTGGTGCATGCCGGGCGGCGCCGCCGACGCTGGCGAACCCCGACACCGGGCACCGCCTGGCTGCAGCTGCGCGACGACGCCACCGACATCGGGTACGACTGGCGTCCCGCGGAGAGCCCGCGCACGGCATCCGCCCGGCTCGTCCGCGAGACCGGCCTCGAGGGCAGCGCCGCGCAGGCCGTGAACCGGCTGACCGCCGCCGTCGAACGCGAGCGCTACGCCCGGCCCGGGACGGGGGGAGCCGGCGAGCCGGAGCACGGGTTTGCCGCGGACAGTGCGACCGTGCGCCGCGCCCTGCGTGCCCACAGCGCCCCGCGGCAGCGCGTGCGCGCCGTCCTGCTTCCGGCATCGACCGTGCGCCGGGCGAGCTCCTTCGCGGGCAGTCGCACGGCGGACCTGCTCGACGCCGGCGACCGCCTGATCGCTGCCGGCGCCGCCCGGGTGCGGCGCCGTTCGGCCTGAGTGCCCCGCAATCGCGGGTAGGCGGTTCGGGGAGGCGCACGGCTGCCCGGGGAGACGGGGGTCAGGCGCAGGCGCTAGGAGGAGCCGCCGCGGTCGTCCCAGCGACGGTTCCAACGCGACTCCAGGCGTGCGCGCCAGCCACCGGCTGCGGGACGCTCCTCCGACCCGCGGCCACGGCCGAGCCGCGGCGCGCGTCCCGGTCGCGCGGCGCGGTCGTCACGTACGACGCGCAGCGGTGTCGACGGGGCACTGCCCAGCCGTTTCCAGGCCGCGAGGGCGAGCAGCAGCGCGCCGAACATGACCGCGAAGCCGGCGACGCCCACGGCGAAGCTGTTGGTCGGGACACCGGCCACGAGCAGCACGAACCCGATGGCGAAGACGATGCCGGCACGCCGCAGCCGACGCCGCATGTGTGTCCGCAGGTCGGTCGAGCGCACGGTGGAGGCGAACTTCGGGTCCTCGGCGTACAGGGCCCGCTCGATCTGGTCGAGCAGGCGCTGCTCGTGCTCAGAGAGCGGCACGGGCGCTCCCTCCAGGTGTCCACCACCGCAGCCCAGCAGCCGGGCGGGCCTGGTGCGGACCCGCTTACGTGAAGGATACGAGGGCGAGCGGCGTACGTCACGACGAGTCCTGAACCGGCCCTGCCCGGGGGTCCTGGGGACTGGTGTCGCGGCGGCCGGGAGCGGGCGGGGCCGCTGTCGCCGGCAGCTCGGCTCCCGGCCGGACGAGCGTCGCCGGGCGCACCGCGCCCGCACCGAAGCGCCGGGCGGCGCGGTCGACGGCCTGCTCGGCCTCGCGCCAGCCGGAGTCGCGCTCGCCGAGCAGGAGCTGGTGCGACTGGCTCGCGGCCGGCTTGATCCCCTCGACCCGGACCCCGACGAGGCGCAGCCGCGCCCGCTCCAGGCCGAGCGCCTGGTAGAGCGACAGCGCCGTCTCGTAGACGGTGCGCCCGACGTCGGTGGCCTCCGGCAGGGTGCGCGCCCGGGTGATCGTGGTGAAGTCGGCGAAGCGCACCTTGATCGACACCGTGCGCCCGACCTGGTCGGTGGCCCGCAGCCGGGCGGCCGTGCGCTCGGACAGCCGGAGCAGCTCGCGGGCGACGACCGCGGGGTCATCGACGTCGGCGGGGAACGTCTCCTCCGCCCCGATGCTCTTGTCGGGCTCGACCGGCACCACCCTGCGCTCGTCACGACCCCAGGCCAGTGCCGACAGGTGTGCACCGGTGGCCGACCCGAGCGCCCGCTGCAGCGTGGTAAGCGGGGTGTGCGCGATGTCGCCCACGACGTGCAGGCCGAGCCGGACGAGGACCTCCTCGGTCTTCTCCCCCACCCCCCACAGTGCGGCGACCGGCAGCGGGTGCAGGAACGACACGACGTCGCCGGCCGGGACGACGAGCAGGCCGTCGGGCTTGCAGCGGGCGGAGGCGAGCTTCGCGACGAATTTGGTGCTGGCCACCCCGACCGAGCAGGTGATGCCCTGCTCGTCCTGGACGGTTGCCCGCACCCAGTCACCCACCATGCGGGCGCCGCCGAGCCTGCGGGCAGCCCCGGACACCTCAAGGAACGCCTCGTCCAGCGACAGCGGCTCCACCAGCGGGGTGACCGACCGGAAGATCTCCATGACGCTGGCCGACACCTCGGCGTAGGCCGCGTGATCAGGCTTGATCACCACGGCCTCGGGGCAGAGCCGCCGGGCCCGCATCATCGGCATCGCGCTCGCGACGCCGTGCGTGCGGGCTTCGTAGGTCGCCGACAGCACGACTCCGCGGGACCCCCCGCCGCCGACGATGACCGGGAGCCCGCGTAGCTCCGGACGGCTCCGGAGCTCGACGCTGGCGTAGAAGGCGTCCATGTCGACGTGCAGGACGGTGCACCCGCGGTCGTCGCCAGGAGGCCCGGTCGGAGGCCCGACCGGGGCGACGCGGCCGCGGCTCACGATGCCCTCCTACGAAGCAGCGGTCTACGGGCGCACGGCGAGCACGTGCAGCTGCGTGGCGAGGTCGCGGAACGGCGGCCGGTCGGACAGCGCCCGCTCGAGGGCGAGCAGCGCGGCGTGCCCGCCGGGCTCGAGCTCGAGGGCGCCGCTGGGCACCAGGTCGGCGACGACCCGCACCCCGTGCACCTGCTCGACCCGCAGCCCGGCGCCGGTGACCAGCTCCTGCACGGCGGCGGGGGCGAAGCGGCGGGCGGCACCGTCAGCCGGCCCCCAGCGGCCGGCGGGGTCGGTGAGGGCGTGCGCGGCCTCGTCCGGCCGGCCGGCGAGGGCCCGGGCGAGCACGGCGGCGGCCCGCCCGGCGACGAGCAGGCTGAGCCGTCCACCGGGTCGCAGCACGGCCGCGACGGCGGCGAGGGCCTGCGCGGGGTCGTCGACGACCTCGAGCACGCTGTGGCAGAGCACGAGGTCGCAGCTGGCGGGCTCGCGGAGGCCGGGCAGGTCGGTGAGGTCACCCTGGACGGCGGTGACCCGGCCCTGCAGGCCGCGCTCGGCCGTGCGGCGCGAGAGCGCCGCCAGCGAGTCGGGGCTCGGGTCGAGGACGGTGACCCGGTGGCCGGCCTCGGCCAGCGGGACGGCGAACCCGCCGGTGCCCCCGCCGGCGTCGACGACGTCCAGCCCACCGCCCGTGGGGTCGGCCTCGGCGAGCACCGCGGACAGGACCTCCCACACCACGGCGGTCCGGGCGGACCCGGCCGGACCGCTCGCACGCGGAGCAGGGGTGCTCGTGCGGGGGGGGTCGGGCACGGCGCTCCTGTCGTCCGGCGGCGCGGGGCCGCTCGGTGTCGGACCGTCGTCCCGGCGGGCACCGGGACCGGCGCCGCGGGTCGCGGGTCACCGGCTGCCGAGCCTAGGGGCGCAGGCGGTCGGGAGGGCAGCGCTCTCACCGGCCCGCGCTCCCCGGGCTGGAGTGCCACAGCTTGCGGGGTGCACCCGGGGTCGCGGGGCCGCGGGCGGTGCCGGATCCGTTCCCGGCCGGCTTGACGTCGGCGTAGGGCGAGGCCCGGAAACCGGTGGCGTAGACGTGCACCGCTCCCCCGACGCCCGAGTGCCCGGCGCCGCCGCCCACGAGCGGCGGGCTCGTCATGACGGGGCGACTGGAACGGCTGGCGGCCGCGCCCTGCACCGCGGCCTCGCTCATCGAGGCGGGAGCGTCCATGAGCTGGAGCACCGCCGCCATGCCACCGGCGAGCCAGGCCGCGTGCAGCGCCGGCAGCTCCCAGCAGCCCAGCGCCTGCATCGACACCCCGCGCGGACCGGTGCGGCGGACCACCCCTCGCACGACGAGCAACCAGGAGTGAAAGACGGTCGTGGCGTAGCCGACCTGGGCGTCCTCGAAGAACGTCGCGTCGAGCGGCCCGGTGGCGTCATCGAGGGTCACGAAGATCACCCGGCGCCCGGACCGGATCGGCGGGGTCTGGGTCGCAACCTTGACCCCGGCGACGAGCACCTCCTGGCGGCTGCGGCAGCCCAGCAGGTCGCGGGCCTGGGTGGTGCCGAGCTCGGCGAGGAAACCGGCGTAGGCGTCCATGACGTGGGCGCTGACGTCGAGCCCGAGCACGTCCAGCTCGGCGCGCACCCGCTCGGTCCGGGTCATCTCCGGCAGTCCGCTGGACGCGGTCTGCTCCGGGGCGTCCCCGAGGTCGAGGGTGAGCTGCACGTCGACCGGCTCCGGGACGGCCGCGGCCTGTGACTGCCGGGCCTGCCGGCCGCGGACGTCGTCGAGCGCGAGCAGCTCCCCCTGCGCGGGCAGCCCCCTGGCCGGCAGAGCGGCGGGGGCGATCGCGCGGCGGCCACGGGACACCGTGCGCTGAGTCGACGCGGCCCCCCGGCTCCACCGGTCGAGCTCGGCGACCTGCAGCAGCAGGTCGCGTCGGGTGACCTGCCCGCGGCGGCTTTTCATCCCCCACCCGCCCAAGGTCGAGCCCAGGCCGTAGAGGCTGTCGAAGGCGCCCGCGACGACGAGCCGCTCGGCGACCGGTCGGGAGACGCAGGCGCGGTGCCAGAAGTCCGACAGCGAGGCGTAGGGCCGGCCGGCGACGACGCGGGCCACCTCCCCGGCGCTGATGCCCTTGACGTCGTCGAGGCCGATCCGGATGCCGTGGCCCCGGCCGTCGGGCAGTCGCAGGTCGGGGGGCCGCGGGCGGGGCGGGGCCTGCTCCGAGCCCGGCGCCTGATGCAGGATCGCCGGCGGCGGCTCGTCGAACACCCCCACCTTCTCCACGGTGTAGCCGGCGGCGGAGGCGTTGACGTCCAGGCCCAGCACGGCGATGCCGAACTGGCGGGCGTCGTCGAGGATCAGCCGCTTGGGGTACATGCCGGGGTCGTGGGTGAGCACCCCGGCGAGGAACGCCGCCGGGTGGTGCGCCTTGAGCCAGGCGGACTGGTAGGTCGGCAGCGCGAAGGCCGCCGCATGCGCCTTGCAGAACCCGAACGAGCCGAACGCCTTGAGCACCTCCCAGACCCGCTCGACGACCGCCACGTCGTAGCCCCGCCCCAGGGCGGCCGGCATGAACCAGACCCGCACCTCCGGTTGGCCCTGCGGGTCGCCGAGGGCCCGGCGGACCTCGTCGGCCTCGGCCAGCGAGCAGCCGGTCATCGTGGCGACGACCTGCAGCACCTGCTCGTGGAACACCACGACGCCGCAGGTCTGCGCGAGGTGCCCGGCGAAGTCGGGGTGCGGGTAGTCCGGCGCCGCCCAGCCCTGCCGGGCCTCCAGGAACGGCCGCACCATGTCGCTCTTGACCGGCCCGGGCCGGAACAGCGAGATGTCGATGATGAGGTCCTCGAAGGTCTCCGGGGCGAACTTGCCGATCAGCTCACGCTGGCCCGGCGACTCGATCTGGAAGCAGCCGAGCGTCTTCGTCGACTGCACGAGCGCGAAGGTCGCCGGGTCGTCGCGGGCGATGCCGTCGATGTCGACGTCGTGCCCGTCGACCCGCTTGACCTGCTGCACGGCGTAGGCCATCGCGGACTGCATGCGGATGCCGAGCACGTCGAGCTTGAGCAGCCCGAGCTCCTCGACATCGTCCTTGTCGAACTGGCTCATCGGGAAGCCCAGCCAGCTGGACTCGACCGGGGTGCGGTCGAGCAGGGTGCGGTCGGACAGCAGCACCCCGCACGGGTGCAGCGCGACGTGGCGGGGCAGCCCGTCGAGCCGCTCCACGAGGCGCAGCAGCAGGTCGACCCGACCGGCGTCGTCGCCCTTGCCCAGGCCGCTGGCCCGCAGCTCGGGCAGGTCGCGCAGCGCCGCCCGGACCTGGCTGGCCCGGATGTGCGGGAACGCCTTGGCGAGGGCGTCGATCTCGCCGGGCGGCAGGCCGAGGGCGGCGCCGACATCGCGGATGCCGTGCCGCGCCCGGTAGGTGTCCATCATCGACACGCAGGTGCAGCGCTCCCCGCCGTACTTCTGGAGGATCTGCTCGTAGACCTCGGTGCGGCGCGCGGACTCCACGTCGAGGTCGATGTCGGGCAGCTGGTGGCGCAGCGGTGACAGGAACCGCTCCATGAGCAGGCCGTAGCGGACCGGGTCGACGTCGGAGATCCCGAGCAGGTACGTCACCAGCGAACCGGCCCCGCTCCCCCGCGCCGCCGCCCGGACCCCCATCCCCTTGATGAGGTCGACGACGTCGGCGACGGTGAGGAAGTACGACGGGTAGCCGAGCTGCGCGATCACGTCGAGCTCGTCCTCGAGCCGGCGCAGCACGCCGGGCGCGCGGGCCATCGCCCGGCGGCCGAACCCCCCCTCGCAGCGCTCGCGGAGCAGCGCCTGCGGCTCGGCGGCCGCTCCTGACGTCGCCACCTCGAGCTCCGGGAAGTGCACCTCGCCGATGCCGAGGTCGCGGCGCGGGTCGACCGCGCACCGCTCGGCCTCGGCCCGGGTGCGGGCCAGCAGCGCCCGGCCGCCGTCGAGGAGCCCGGCATGCCGGGCGACCTCCTCGGCGACCTCCGCCATCTCCTTGCCGCTCTTGAGGCAGCCCTCGGCGTTGCGGCGGTCGACGTGGCGCAGGTCGAGGGCGACGAGGCGCCGGGCGGCGTCGAGGACGTCGGCGGTCGGGGCGTCGGAGCGGTCGGCGTAGCGCACGACGTTGCTGAGCACCGCGGGCGCCCCGGCCTCGTGGGCGAAGCCGAGGGCCCTGGCGGCCCGGCCGGCGTCGCCCTGCGCGCGGTGCGAGACGACCTCGACGAGCACCGACCCGGCGCCCAGCACGTCGCGCCAGCGGTCGAGGTGGCCGCGGGCGAGGTCGGGGCGGCGGGCGCCCAGTGCCCGGCCCAGCTCGGAGCCGGGCCCCAGCAGGACCGCGAGCGCGCCGTCCTGCGCCGCGCCGCCGGCATGCTCGGCGACGAGGTCGAGCGTGCTCACCGGGGTGCCACGCTCGCCGGACAGGTGGGTCGCCGACACCAGCCGGCACAGCGCCGCCCAGCCTCGCCCGTCACGGGCGAGCAGGGTGACCCGTGGCAGCCCCCAGGCGCCGGGGCCGCCGCCGGCGGCAGGCTCCTCGCGCTCGAGGAACGCCCCACCGCGGGCAGGGGTGACGCGGGCAGGGATGGCTCCGGCGGCCCGAGCGGACCCGACCGGCGGCAGCCCGGGGGCGAGCGACAGCGGCGCGACGGCGAGGTCGACGCCGAACACGGGTCGCACCCCGGCCCGGGCGCAGGCCTTGGCGAACTTCACCACGCCGTAGGTCCCGTCGCGGTCGGTGAGCGCGAGGGTGTCCATGCCGTGCTCGGCGGCCCGCTCGACGAGGGCCGCCGGCGAGGAGGCGCCGTGGCGCAGCGAGTAGCCGCTGGCCACGTGCAGGTGGACGAAGGGGTCAGGCACGGCACTCGGTCTCGGGTCGGCTGCGGGCGGGGCGGGACGGAGCGGGGGTCAGGAGGTGACGAGCAGAGGCTGGTGCACGCCGCCGAGGGTGGTCTCCACGACGGCGAGGAAGGCCTCGGCGTCGCGCAGCAGGTCGTCGGCTTCGCGGGGGGTGACGGCTGCGGCAACGCCCGCCTCGGCTGCAGCGCGCTTGGGGGCACCGGCGGCGAAGAACTCGGCCCACTCGGCCAGCTCGGGGGCGACGGCGGCGAGCAGCACCCACGCGCTGGTGGGTCGGGCCCGGCGCCCGGTGGCGGGCGCCGGGCGGGCCCGGCAGGCGAGCACGGCGGCCGCGGCCCGCAGGGCGGACAGGTGAGCCGCGGCGTAGCGGTCGACCGGATGGGCGGCCGCGGCGGCCTCGAGCAGGCCGCGCCGGGACAGGGCGAGCAGCGTGTCGGCCGACAGCGGCGAGGTGCGCACCGGCGCTCAGTCCAGGACCCGGGCGAGCGACCAGGCACCCCGGGACCAGTCGAAGCACAGGTCGTAGACCCCGGAGCCGGCGGTGGCACCGGCGGCGGCCTCGACCCGCCACCAGTCGCGCTCGCCGTCGTCGACCCCGGCCGGACCGACGGCGGCGCCGACGTCGGGGGCGGGCTCGCCCCAGGCGCGCTGGGCCCACTTCGGCGAGGACGGGATGAGCGCTGTCCGCAGCAGCGCCGGCCCGTCAGCGGAGGCGTCGGAGGCGTCACCGGTGATCAGAGCGCCCACCCCCGGGGCGTGCCACCAGCCGCCGGCCTCCGTCCAGCGGGCAAGCACCTCGCGGACGACGTAGAGCCGGCCGCGCCAGAGAAACTGGGCCGGCTCGTCGGCGCGCCGGCGGACCTCGACCGGGTCGGTGTGCAGACGGGACATGGGGTCCTCCTCCCAGACGGGACGGGCAGCGGTCGCTGCCCGCGGGTGCCGGGGGAAGGCGGCAAGGCGGGCCGCCGGCCCGAGCGGAGCGCTTCCCCACGCTCCACCCGGGCCGGCGCCGGCCGGTGGCGTGCGAGGGTCGAGCTGCACACACCACCGGACGGGGTCCGCCCACGGCGAGGTCCGCGAGGCCCGCGCCGTGATCGTCGAACGCTTGTTCGAACGACAGGAACAGTAGACCCCGCCACCGACAGGGCCGTCAACCCCTGGCCTGAGGTCGTCGGCACGCTGGTCGACGTCGCATGGAGGTCACCAGGGTGCGCCGGGCTGCTGGCCGCAGCCGGCGTCAGGATTCGAGCCCCCTGCTCGAGCAGGACGCGCGGCTGGCGGGAGCCCTGCGGGAGCTACCCGGGGGTCGCGCTCTCGTTGGGCGACCGTGCTGCCTGGCCCTCGCCGTCCGCAGCGTCCCCCCGGAGATTCTGACCGCTGACCGCGCCTGGGCTGCTCTGGACCTCCCGGTCCGGATCAGACTCCTCCGGGAGCCGGGCGCACCGCCGGGCTCAGCTGCCCCGGGCCGGACTGCTCACTCGGCGTCGCCCCAGACCGACCGGACGCACGTGAAGCTGCTGGCGAAGTCCACGTTCCCGCTCCCGTTGTAGCGCGGGTAGGTGGGATAGGCGCACAGCGGCCGGGTGCGGTGCTTGTCGGGCCGCTTGTCGCTGACGACCGGGTTGACCGGCGCCGACCCTCCGGTGACCCAGTGGTCCAGGGCGCTGAGGGAGTCCCAGCCGGCCGCGAAGGCCGGGGCCACGTTGGCGTGGTTGGCCCCCGGGATGAGGTAGAAGCGGGAGAACTGCTGGACCTCCCGGGCGCCCATCGTCGCGACCATCCGCTGGTAGTACTCCACCGTGGCGCGGTGGCTGACGAGCTCGTCGGCGGTGCCGTGCAGGAGCAGCAGCTTGCCGCCGCTGTCGGCGAACGGCCGCAAGTCGGGGTCGTCGACGTCCTGCAGGGTGATCAGCCGGTTGATCCGGTCCTGCCACTTCCCGGGCTTGCGCGGGTCCAGGCTCGTCGCGTCGTACGAGGGATCCCTCGTGACGGCGTAGCGCACCCACTGGTCCCAGAACTGCTCGCCGTAGCCGGCCGTCTTGGGCATCGGGTCGGCGGGCGGGCTGGTGCCCATCCCGAGCAGGGGGGTCGCCATGTTGGCGCCGTCCAGGAACGGGAAGCCGGGGTAGCTGACCCCACCGCTCGCCAGGTGGTACGGGAAGGAGGCCCGGCGCGAGACGGCCAGAACGGCGGCGATCTGCACATCGGACAGGCAGGTGTCAGCGGTGTCGGCGCCGTCGGGGCAGCGCAGCACTACCGGGTTGAAGTCGCAGGCCGCCCGGTCGCTGACGATGCCGTCCGTGGCGCCGTCGAGGCCGTCGCACGCCGCGATGACGGCGTTGTAGAGCAGCGTCTGCTGGGCCGGCCGGGGGAAGGCACCGGGCTCGGCGAACTGCTGGGTGACGTAGCCGAAGTACAGGTCGAGCGTCGCCGCGTTGTACGCCGGGTAGGCCGAGATCACCCCGTCGAAGCTCCGCGGCCAGCGCTGCGCGACGGCCAGCGCCTCGCGACCACCGGTCGACCCGCCTGCGAAGTAGGTCTGCTGAGGCTGGTCGGCGTAGTAGCTGCGCACCAGGAAGCGCGCCGCGTCGTGGGTCTTGTCCAGCGCGTCGCCGGCGAAGTTGCGCAGCGCCTCGGGGTTGCCGAGGAACGAGCCGTCCAGCGAGGGCGTCGGCAGGAAGCCGGGTGTCGCCTGGTGCCCGGAGTCGCTGGCGAACGTGGCGTAGCCCCGACCCAGCGGGGTCAGCTCGTCGGCCGGCCCGAAGGGCACGTTGCCGGTGACCGCCGGGATCGTTCCGTTGTAGCCACCCCCGCCGAACATCAGGGCTTTGCGGTTCCAGCTGGTGGGCAGCGCGACCTGCAGGTCGATGTCGGGGGCGGTCGGGTCCACCGGGTGCAGGGCGGCGCTGACCCTGCAGTACTCCCCCACCAACGTCGGACCCTCGCCGGACGCCGCGACGACGAGGGCCTCGGTGACCTCGCCGCCGGTGGTGGGCAGCCCGATGGTCGCGGCGGGGATCCGCAGGCCCAGCAGCCCGGCGCAGTCGCGGGCCGGCTGGGCCGCCCCGTCACCGGCGGCCGGCGCCGCGCTCACCGGGCCGGTCAGCGCCACCGTCACCGCCAGCGTGAGTCCCGCGGCCACCGCACCGGCCGTCGTCCCTGCTCGCCTCATGCCGCTCCTGTCGCTGGAAGTCCGCGGACCGTACCGCCGTGCCCGACTCGAGGTGACGCAGGACACGCCGACCGGGGTGTCCCGAGCAGACGGTCCACACCCGGTGGCGCGGTCCGGTTCCCGCCGCGGCAGGCTGGCCGGCATGACGACACGACTGGACGGCACGGTCGCACTGGTGACGGGCGCGAGCTCGGGGATCGGCGAGGCGACGGCGCTCGCGCTGGCCGAGGAGGGGGCGAGCGTGGCGGTCGCGGCCCGCCGGCGTGACCGGCTCGAGAGCCTGGCGTCGCGGATCGAGCAGGCGGGCGGCAAGGCGCTCGTGCTCGAGGTCGACGTGACGCAGCAGGAGCAGGCCCGGGAGGCCGTCGAGCGCACCGCCGCCGAGCTCGGCCGGCTCGACACGCTCGTCAACAACGCGGGGGTGATGCTGCTCGGCCCGATGGAACAGGCACCCGTCGAGGAGTGGCAGCGGATGGTCGAGCTCAACGTGCTCGGGCTGATGTACTGCGCGCACGCCGCACTGCCGCACCTGCTGTCCGCGGCGCAGGACAGCCCCCGGCAGGTCGCCGACATGGTCAACATCAGCTCCGTCGCGGGCCGGGTCGCCCGGTCGGGCAGCGGCGTCTACAACGCCACGAAGTTCGGGGTCGGCGCCTTCAGCGAGTCGCTGCGCCAGGAGGTCACCAAGCGGCACGTACGGGTCTCGCTCGTCGAGCCCGGCGCGGTCGAGACCGAGCTCGCCGGCCACAACCGGCCCGAGGTGCAGAAGACGCTCAAGGGCCGGTTCGGCGGGATAGAGCGCCTGCAGGCCGAGGACATCGCGGACGCGATCACCTACGTGGTGACCCGCCCGCGCCGGATGGCCGTCAACGAGATCCTCGTACGACCGACCGAGCAGGAGGGGTGAGCCACCCCCATGATCGACAGAAGGATCCCCTCGTCGTGAGGGGTACGCAGGCCTCCCGGTGCGCCGATGCTTCTGTGGATCACCCGAGCGGCGCCCGGACAAGGCGTAGCCGCTAGAACCAGGCGTCGGCCAGGTCCAGCGTCGTGCGGTCCAGGCTGTCGAGAAGGTCCAGCTGCGGGCCGGTGCGCGGCAGCTCGTAGCGGAAGAAGTACTGCGCGGCGGCCCGCTTGCCGTCGTAGAAGTCGCCCGCGCGGCCCTGCGCGGCCAGCGCCTGCTCCAGCCAGAGCCACGCCACGACGACGTGCCCGACGGCCTCGAGGTAGAGCGAGGCGTTGGCCAGCGCCACCTCCGGGTCGCCCGGCGCCCACAGCGTCGCCGTGGTCGCGACGACCCGGTCGACCGAAGCCTGCAGGGCCGCGCCGAGCGGCGCGAGTTCCCCCTGCGCCCGGGCCGCCGTCGCGCCGACCGTGGCCGCCAGCAGCGCCAGCCCGGCGCCGCCCTGCAGGACGACCTTGCGGCCGAGCAGGTCCAGCGCCTGGATGCCGTGGGTGCCCTCGTGGATGGCGTTGAGCCGGTTGTCCCGGTAGTGCTGCTCCACGTCGTACTCGCGGGTGTAGCCGTAGCCGCCGTGCACCTGAATCGCCAGGCTGTTGGCCTCCAGGCACCACTGCGACGGCCAGCTCTTGGCAATCGGGGTGAGGGTGTCGAGCAGCAGGTGCGCCCGCTCGCGCTCCTCGGGCGTCTCGGCGGTCTTCTCCTCGTCGAGCAGCCGGCCGCAGTACAGGACGAGCGCGAGCGCGCCCTCCACGTAGGACTTCTGGGCGAGCAGCATCCGGCGTACGTCGGGGTGCTGGACGATCGGCACCTGCGGGGCGGCCGGGTCCTTGCCGGTCACCGGCCGGCCCTGCAGGCGCTCCCGGGCGTAGCGCAGCGACTTGAGGTAGCCGGTGTAACCGAGGGCCATGGCGCCGGACCCGACGCCGACCCGTGCCTCGTTCATCATGTGAAACATGTACGACAGGCCGCGGTGCGGCTCGCCGACGAGGAAGCCGACCGCGCCGGGCGCGCCGCCCGGGGTGTGCACGCCCTCGCCGAAGTTGAGCATCGTGTTGGTCGTGCCTCGGAAGCCCATCTTGTGGTTGAGCCCGGCGAGCACGACGTCGTTGCACTCCCCGGTCGCCACGACGACCTTCGGTACGAGGAACAGGCTGATCCCCTTCACCCCCGCGGGGCCACCCGGGATCTTGGCGAGCACCAGGTGGATGATGTTCTCCGACAGCTCGTGCTCCCCCGCCGAGATCCACATCTTGTTGCCGAACAGCCGGTACGTGCCGTCGGGCTGCGGCTGCGCGCGGGTCGTCACGTCGGCCAGCGAGCTGCCGGCCTGCGGCTCGGACAGGCACATGGTGCCGAAGAAGCGGCCCTCGACCATCGGGCGGACGTAGGTGTCGACCTGCTCCGGCGTGCCGTGCGCGAGCAGCAGGTTGGCGTTGCCGATGGTGAGGAACGGGTAGCTCGAGCTGCCGACGTTGGCGGCCTGGAAGTAGGCGAAGCAGGCCCCGGACACCACCGCCGGCAGCTGCAGACCGCCCACCGACTCGTCCATCGAGCCGCCCAGCAGGCCGGTCCGGGCGAAGACGTCCAGGGCGGCCTTCACCTGCGGGATCATCGTCACCCGGCTGCCGTCGAAGGTCGGCTCGTGCTCGTCGCTGGTCTTGTTGTGCGGCGCGAACTGCTCGGTCGCGACCTGCTCGGCGAGGTCGAGCACGGCGTCGAAGGTCTCCCGCGAGTGCTCGGCGAACCGGTCCCGCTTGGCGAGCAGCTCGACGTCGAGCCACTCGTACAGCAGGAACTCGAGGTCGCGGCGGGACAGCAGCAGGGACGGCATGCGGCCAGCGTAGGAGGCTGTCGCACGCCGGGTGCAGACTCGGCGGATGCGGATCGGCGTGTTCGACAGCCCCCTCGGCGAGGTGGTCCTGACCGGCGACGACGACGGGGTCGCCGGCCTGCTCCTGGGTCCCGGGGCGCGTGCCGAGGTGCCCGGCCTGCCCCGCGACGACGCGGCGTTCCGCGAGGCCGGCGAGCAGCTGGCGCAGTGGTTCGCCGGCGAGCGCACCGCCTTCGACCTGCCGCTGGCCCCCGCCGGCACGCCGTTCCGGCAGCGCGTGCGCGACCTGCTGCGGCAGGTGCCGTACGGCACGACGACGACCTACGGCGCCCTCGCCCGGCAGCTGGGCGGGCTCGGCGCGAGCCGGGCCGTGGGGGTCGCCTGCGCCCGCAACCCGCTCGGGATCGTCGTGCCCTGCCACCGGGTGATCGGTGCGGACGGCACGCTCACCGGCTTCGCCGCCGGGCTGCCCCGCAAGCGCTGGCTGCTCGCCCACGAGCAGCAGCACAGCGGCGCCCCGGGCTGCGCTGACACCGGCCCGGGAGCTGACCGGCCCGGGAGTTGACGCCCTACTGTGTGGCAGGTGAGTTCTGCCTCACCTCACCTGCCCAACTGACCTCACCTGACGGAGGAGCTGGGCGTGCTCGCGAACTCCCTGATCGGCCTGCGGGAGGGCCTGGAGGCCGGGCTCGTGGTGAGCATCCTCGTGGCCTACCTCGTGCGCGCCGGGCGGCGCGACGCCCTCGCCCGGGTCTGGGCCGGCGTGGGGCCGCCATCGCCCTGAGCCTGACGAGCCGCCGCGGCTAGGCCTGCACGCCGTGCGACGCCACGGACAGCGGCTCCCACTCGCGCCAGGTCGCGAGCCGGCGCTCGTAGTCGGCGGTCGCGACGGCGAGCGGGCCGTCGCCGAAGAACACCCGCAGCGGCGGCTGCTCGGCGTCGACGATCTCCAGCACCGCCTCGCGGGTGGCGAGCGGGTCGCCCTGGGAGCTCTGGCGCTCCTTGCGGGAGGCCGCGGCCTGCTCGCGCACGCCGTCGTACGCCGGCAAGGAGGTGCTGTGCCTGGCCGACGGGCCGCCCCAGTCGGTGGCGAAGCCACCCGGCTCGATGAGCGTGACGGAGATGCCGAAGCCGGCGACCTCCTGCGCCAGCGACTGCGACAGGCCCTCCAGCGCCCACTTGGACGCGTGGTACATCCCGATGTTCGGGAAGGCGGAGATACCGCCGATCGACGAGACCTGCAGGAGGTGGCCGCTGCCCTGCTCGCGCAGGAAGGGCAGGGCGGCCTGGGTCACCCACAGCGCGCCGAACAGGTTCGTCTCGATCTGCTCGCGGGCGTCCTGCTCGCTGAGCTCCTCGACCATGCCGAACTGGCCGTAGCCGGCGTTGTTGACGACCACGTCGAGCCGGCCGAACCGGGCGTGCGCCTGCGCGACGGCCGCGAACACCGATTCCCGGTCCGTCACGTCGAGCGCGAGCGGCAGCAGGGCGTCGGCGTACTGCTCGGCGAGCTCGTCCAGGCTGGCGGTGTCGCGGGCCGTGGCGACGACGCGGTCACCCCGCTCCAGGGCGGCGATCGTCCACTCCCGCCCGAAGCCGCGGGAGGTGCCGGTGATGAACCAGGTCTTGGGGGTGCCGGCAGCCATGGGTGCCTCCACGTCGCAGGGTCAGGTACTCCTGCCCGCTGCAACCTGGCTCCCGGACCGTTGTTCCGACCGTGGCGCTTGCGGTGGGAGCGTCACAGGTCCTGCGGGTGGCTGTGCGCCTCCTGCGGCGCACCGACCGCGGTCTCCCGGCCGGGCAGCGGCGTGCGGTAGAGGCAGACGTCGCAGTTCATCCGGATGTCGCCGGCGAGCGCCTCATCGAAGCGGCCGAGCAGCAGCCCGGCGACACCGTCGGTGACGCCGAGCGATGCGGAGACGACGACCTCCAGCCCGTCGACCGACCGGGCCTGCTGCTCGACGAGGCGGGGCAGCCGCCCGGGCCCGAGGAAGTAGCGCGCCACGGCGACCCGCGACGCGCCCAGGCGGCGCAGCCGCTCCAGCGCCTCGGGCACGGTCGGGCCGGTGGTGCTGGCGAACGCGATGTCGACGCTCGGCCAGCTGCGGCCCTCCCACAGCAGCCGGGCGGTGGCGGCGACCTGGGCGTTGGCGTCCGGGTCGAGGGCGCCGCCGGCCACGAGCAGCACCGGGTCATCGGGGTGCGCGCCGGCCTCGCGGAGGCGCCGGTCGAGGACGTCGACGAGCACCGGGTGCGGACCCAGCGGCCGGCCGTAGCGCAGCCGCAGCCGGGGATGCGCCAACCGCCCCGCCTGTACGGACGCCGCGACGTCGGTCTTGCTGTGCGAGGCGGGAGTCAGGAGCAGCGGGAGGACGGCGACGTCGTCGACGCCGTCGGCGACGAGGTCGGCCAGCGCGCGGCGAATCGACGGAGCGGCGTTGTCGACGTACGCATCGGCGGTACGCAGCCCGGGGCGCTGCGCCCGGGCGCGGCGCAGCAGCGCCCGCACGCCCTCCTGGGAGGCGGGATCGCGGGAGCCGTGCGCGACGGCGAGCAGCGCCGTCACGCCGGCACCGAGGCTGCCGCCCGTACGCCGACCACCTCGCCGACGACGACCACCGCGGGCGCCTGCACGCCCGCCGCGTCGACCGCCGCGCGGCCGAGCGTCGTCACGACGGTGCGCTGGGTGGGCAGGCTGCCGTCCTGGACGACGGCGACCGGCGTGCCGGCCGGACGCCCGCCCGCCACCAGGGCGTCGCAGACCGCACCGAGCCGGCCGACGGCCATGAGCAGCACGAGCGTGCCGCCGAGCCGGGCGAGCGCGTCCCAGTCGACGGTGGAGCCCTCGGCGCCGGGTGCCAGGTGGGCGCTGACGACCGAGATCGACTGGGTGAGCCCGCGGGCGGTGACCGGGATGCCGGCCAGCGCGGGGACGGCGAGCGCGGAGCTCACGCCGGGCACCACCTCGACGGGTACGCCCGCCGCCACGCAGGCGGCGACCTCCTCGATGCCGCGGGCGAAGACGTGCACGTCGCCGCCCTTGAGCCGAACCACCCGGCGGCCGCGCTGCGCGTGCCCGACGAGCAGGGCCTCGATGTCGCGCTGGCTCCATGACCCCGACCCGCCGCCCTTGCCGACCTCGACGACCTCGACGCCCTCGGACAGCGACACCTGCGGGGCAAGCCGGTCGCGGACCACGACGTCGGCGCCGGCGAGCAGCCGGCGGCCACGCACCGTGAGCAGGTCCGGGTCACCGGGCCCGCCGCCGACGAGCGCGACGCTGCCGGCGCCGGCACGTCCCCGGCGCAGCGGGAGCTCGCCGGTCTCGAGGGCCAGGCGGAGCGCGTCGCGCAGCGCGACGGCGCGGCGCGGGTCGCGCCCGGCGCTCAGCGACAGCACGACGTCGTCCACGCGGACGACCGCGGGCACCCAGGCGGCCGAGCGGGCCGCGTCGTCGGCCCGCGCACACCACACGCCGCGGGCCTCACAGGCAGCCGCCACCGCCTCGTCGACGACCCCGGTGGCGGCGACCACGAGCCACGCCCCGTCGACGTCGCCGGCGGTGAACGGCCGGCGCAGCACCTCACCGGGCATGCCGCCCGCCACCTCGGGGGCCACGACGACGACCTCCGCCCCGGCCTCGGCGAGCGCGCCGGCGCGGCGGCGAGCCACCGCTCCCCCGCCCACCACGAGCACCCGCCGCCCGCGCAGGTCCAGGTGCAGGGGGAACAGCGGCGGGCTCACCCGTTCAGGATGTCAGGCGTGAGTGTGCGGGGGGCACCTCACCGCGTGGCGAGCAGCCCGCGACGCCTGAGCACGGCCCGCTCGACGGGGCTGAAGACGAGCAGGTCGACGGCCAGGCCGACGACGAGGATCGCGACGATCCCGCCGAGCGCGCCCGGGATGTCGATCCGCTGGCGGTGCGGTCGGCCGGCCCAGGCGACACTGCTGAGGTGCAGATCTCGGCCAAGACCGACTACGCCTTGCGGGCGCTGTGCCTGCTGGCGGTCCAGGAGGCCGACGCCGCGGTCAAGGCCGACGAGATCGCCCTCGCGCAGGGCATCCCGCGCTCGTTCCTCGACGGCATCCTGCTGGACCTGCGACGGGCCGGGCTCGTCGCCAGCCGGCGCGGCCCGGGGGGCGGCCACCGGCTCGCCCGACCGGCGTTCTCCGTGACGGTGGCCGATGTCGTCCGCGCCATGGAGGGGCCGCTCGCGCTGGTGCACGGGCACCGCCCGGAGGAGCTTGCCTACGACGGCTCTGCGGCCCGCCTGCAGGACGTGTGGGTGGCACTGCGGGCGGCGGTACGCGGCGTGCTGGAGAGCACCACGCTGGAGCAAGTCGTCAACGGCACCCTGCCCGACTGCGTCGCGGCGCTCAACGAGGACGCCCGGTCGTGGGTGTCGGTCTGGCCGCGCCGCACGCCGGCCCCGGGCGGCGCCCCATGACGGGCGTCAGGCCAGGCGGCCGTCGATCAGGCCGCGCTCGGCGAGGACCGCGAGCAGCTGGTCCACGGACTGCTGCAGCGTCTGCTCGTGGGTGGGCACGACGACGTCAGGGGCGGTCGGCGCCTCGTACGGGCTGTCGACGCCGGTGAGCCCGGTCATCTGGCCGGCCCGCTGCTTGGCGTACAGCCCCTTGACGTCCCGCTCCTCGCACACCTCGACGGGGGTGGCGACGTGCACCTCGAGGAAACCCGCGCCGTGCTTGGTGTGCAGGTCGCGGACGGCCCGGCGGGTCTCGGCGTAGGGGCTGATGACCGCGGCCAGCACCAGCACGCCGTGCTTGGCGAGGGTGGAGGCGACCCAGCCGATCCGCAGGACGTTGGTGTCGCGGTCCACACGCGAGAAACCGAGGCCCTTGGAGAGGAACTCGCGGACCTCGTCGCCGTCGAGCAGCTCGACGCGTCCGGTGAGCCGGGCCGCCAGCGCCTCCGCGACCGTGCTCTTCCCCGAGCCGGACAGGCCGGTCAGCCACACCGTCGCACCAAGACTTGCGGCGACCTCGACGGGAGTGGCGGCCGGCGTCGTCGCGGTGCTCACTGGTGCTCCTCGCGGGGTCGGGTCAGGTCCGTCGCACCGAGCGTACGGGGAGGTGTGCGCTGGGCCCGGGAACACACCGGTCGGCTCCGGCGCTGCACCCCGACATGGCGCCCGTCGCAGTCCCTGCCGCCCGGCGGCGTGGTGTCGCTGCCCCGGCCTGTGGCACCGTGGGGGATGTGGGTGTCCTCCTGACGTCGCGCCGGCACGTCGACCTGCAGCGGGTCATCAGCTCGGCGTGTCCTACCAGCCGCTGACCTCAGACCCGCACATCCACCTCCAGGGGAGAGCTATGCCCGCCGTGCGCGGACAGGGCCAGTGGGCGCTCGGCTACCGCGAGCCGCTCAACGCCAACGAGCAGTCGAAGAAGGACAGCAACCCGCTGACCGTCAAGCAGCGGATCCTCGACGTCTACAGCAAGACCGGCTTCGACGGGATCGACGGCGGTGACCTGCGCGGGCGCTTCCGGTGGTACGGCCTCTACACCCAGCGCGCCGAGGGCATCCCCGGCGGCAAGACCGCCGTGCTGGAGCCCGAGGAGCTCGAGGCGCCGTACTTCATGCTGCGCGTCCGGGTCGACGGCGGGCAGCTGACGGCCGAGCAGCTCCGGACGATCGGGGAGATCAGCACGACGTACGGCCGGGACGTCGCCGACGTGACCGACCGGCAGAACGTCCAGCTGCACTGGATCCGGGTCGAGGACGTGCCGGCGATCTGGGAGCGGCTCGACGCCGTCGGCCTGGACACCACCGAGGCGTGCGGCGACTGCCCGCGGGTCATCGTCGGCTGCCCGCTGGCCGGGGTCGACGCCACCGAGGTGCTCGATGCGACCGACGTGCTGCAGGAGGTGCGGGCCCGCTACATTGGCGACCCGGCGTTCTCCAACCTGCCGCGCAAGTTCAAGACCTCGATCTCCGGCTGCTCGGTGCACTGCACCAACCACGAGATCAACGACGTCGCCTTCGTCGGCGTGCAGCTGCCGGACGGCACTCGCGGCTACGACCTGTGGGTCGGCGGCGGCCTGTCGACCAACCCCAAGCTGGGGCTGCGGCTCGGCGCGTTCGTCGAGCCGGCCCGCGTCGCCGAGGTGTGGGCCGGGGTGACCTCGGTGTTCCGCGACTACGGCTACCGGCGCTCACGGATGCACGCCCGGCTGAAGTTCCTGCTCGCCGACTGGGGCACCGAGAAGTTCCGGCAGGTGCTCGAGGACGAGTACCTCACCGCGCCGCTGCCGGACGGGCCGGCTCCGGTTTCGCCGCCGGTGGAGGAGCGTGACCACGTCGGCGTGCACCGGCAGGCCGACGGCCGCAACTACATCGGCGCGGTGCCCCGGGCCGGCCGCACCAGCGGGCTGCAGCTGCAGCGCCTCGCCGAGCTGGCCGGGCAGTACGGCGACGGCCGGGTCGCCACCACCACCCAGCAGGGCTTCGTCCTGCTCGGCGTCGCCGACGAGCACGTCGACGCCGTCGTCGACGAGCTCGAGGCCGACGACCTGCGGGTACGGCCGTCGCGGTTCCGCCGCGGCGTGCTCGCCTGCACCGGCCTGGAGTTCTGCAAGCTCGCGATCGTCGAGACCAAGGCCCGCTCGGTCGACCTCTACACCGAGCTGGAGAAGCGGCTGCCCGACTTCGATGAGCCGCTCACCATCAACGTCAACGGTTGCCCCAACTCCTGCGCGCGCTTCCAGACCGGCGACATCGGCCTCAAGGGCTCGATCGTCGACGGCGTCGAGGGCTTCCAGGTGCACCTCGGCGGCCGGCTCGGCGAGGACGCCGGCTTCGGGCGCAAGTCCCGCGGCCTGAAGGTCACCGCCGACGGCGCCCCCGACTACGTCGAGCGGCTGCTGCGCAGCTACCTCGAGCACCGCGAGCCGGGCGAGAAGTTCGCCGTCTGGGCCCGCCGCGCCGACGAGGCCCTGCTGAAGTGAGCCCCGCCGGGTGGCGCCCGTGACCGAGCGGGCCGCGCCGATGTGCTGCCCGTACTGCGGCGAGGAGTCGATCCGGCCCTGGGTCGCGGAGTCCGAGCGCGACGACCCCGGCAAGGGGCACGGGCAGTGGCGGTGCGAGGCCTGCACGCGGGTCTTCGTGCTGCGCTACAAGGGGATCACCGGCCGGGACTGACGGGCCCCCGCACCGCGGTGTTCCGGCGGTCAGCTGTGTGAGGTGGGGCGGGAACGTGCCCCACAGCTGACCTTGCCCGGCGCGCAGAGGTCAGCTGTGGAAGGTGCCGAGCCGAACGGGGTACGGCCGGCCGTCAGGCGTGCAGGCCGCACTCCACCTTGTCGTCGACCTGGGCCCAGCGGCCGGAGCGGGGGTCGGCCCCCGGCGCGACCCGACGGGTGCAGGGCGCGCAGCCGATGGACGGGTAACCGTCGAACTGCAGCGGGTTGACGAGGATGCCGTTGTCGGCGATGTAGAAGTCGTACTGCTCCTGGGTCCAGCTTGCCAGCGGGTTGACCTTGACCTTGGCGCGCCGGGCGTCCCACTCCACCACGCCGATCTCGCGGCGGGTGGTGGCCTCGTCGCGGCGGATCCCGGACGCCCAGGCGGTGTAGGGCGCGAGCCCGCGGGCGAGCGGCTCGACCTTGCGGATCGCGCAGCAGGCGTCCGGGTCGCGCTGCAACAGCCGGCCGCCGTAGACCGCCTCCTGCTGGCCGACGGTGAGCACCGGCAGGACGGTCCGGACGTTGACGTCGTAGACCTGGGCGATCGCGTCACGGGTGCCGAGCGTCTCGGCGAAGTGGTAGCCGGTGTCGAGGAACAGCACGTCGATGCCCGAGGTGACCGTCGACGCCAGGTGCGCAAGCACCCCGTCCGCCATGGACGAGGCGAGAACGAACCGGTCTCCGAAGCTCTCGTGCGCCCAGCGCAGGACGTCCTGCGCCGAGGCGCCTTCGAGGTCTCTGCCGGCCCGCTCGGCCAGCTCCCGGAGCGCTGTCACGTCCTCATCGACGTCTGAAGTTCCCACGGCGGCTGCAACACCGCCCCCGGCCGGGCTCTTCCGCCTCGCCGGCCGGCCGCTCATCGCGCGGCCAGGTGGGCGGCCAGGGCCCGCAACCGCCGGGCGGTCTCCCACCGGAACGCCGCGAGGGCGACCGGCTCGATCAGCCGCGCCAGCCCGGCCGGCCGGCAGGTGAAGGTCAGGGTGTAGACGACCTCGCTGCACCCTTCGGGCAGCTGCCGGTGGCGGATGGAGGCGGCCCACGTGGCGAACAGGGGCGGCGAGCCGACGAGCACCACGGCGGCCAGGACCGGCCGCCGGAACGTGACGTAGCGGGTGCGGAAGCTCAGGCCGCCGAGCCGCCAGCGCGCCGCGCACACGGCCTCCACGCCGGGCCCGGCCGGCACGTCCCCGACAGTCCGGGCGCTGCGCAGCAGCGTGTCCCACGACAGCCTCCGGGAGTAGTCGTGCACCAGGTCGAAGGTCTCCTCGACCCCCGCCGGCACGACCCGACGGACCACGGCATGGGCGGTCACCAGAGGGTCCGGGTGGGGCCGGGGCCCTCGGTGCTACGCACCGCCCGAGCCTGCCAGGCGTGGCTGCTCCGCCCGTACCCGACCCCGGTGCTCAGCCCGCGCCTTCGCCAGCGTCGTGGCAGGCTGGGCGGGTGAGCGCTCCCGTCCCCGCGCTCGTGACGCTGCACCTGTGGCGGGTGCCGCGCGGAGCGATCGGCGCGGCGCTGCTGCGGATGGGCACCGACCGCAGCCGGGTGCGGCGTACGCCCGGAGTGCGCTTCGCGAAGATGCTCGGGACCGGCGACGGACGCACCTTCACCCCCCGCGACGCCGACCCGACCCGCTGGGGGCTGCTGGCGACCTGGGCGCGGGTCGAGGACGCCCGCGCGTTCGAGGACTCCCCCGTCACCCGCGGCTGGCGGGACCTGGCACGGGAGACCTGGCGGGCCGACCTCGTCCCGCTCGTGTCGCGGGGCCGCTGGAGCGGCCGCGAGCCGTTCGGGGACCCGGTGCCGGCCCGCACCGACGGGCCGGTGGCGGCGGTCACCCGGGCCAGGATCGTCACTCGCAAGGCCGCCCGCTTCTGGTCGGCGGTGCCGCCGGTCAGCGTCGACCTGCACCGGACCGAGGGCCTGCTCGCAGCCGTCGGCATCGGCGAGGCCCCGGTCGGGCTGCAGGGCACGTTCAGCCTGTGGCGGGACGCCGCCGCGCTGCGCGCCTTCGCCCACCGCGGGGCCCCGCACCGGGAGGTCATCGCGCGCACCGGTACGCAGCGCTGGTACGCCGAAGAGCTGTTCGCCCGCTTCCGGCTGGTCGGCTCCGCGGGCACCCTCGACGGCCGGGACCCGCTGCTGCCCCCGACCGGCCCGCCGTGACCCGCGTCCGCACCTGGGACCGCGCTCACCTGCGGGACGGCGCCGACGAGGTCCTCGACGTCTACGCCGAGGCGATGGGGGTGTCGCGGCTGACCGCGGGCGGCCGCCGGTCGATCCTCGCGGCGCACCTGGACCGCGACGGGCTGTGCGCGGTGGCCGCCCGCGACGACGCCGGCCGGCTCGTCGGGGTGGCGTACGGCCACCTCGGCGCGCACGGGCAGTGGTGGCACGACCGGGTGCAGGTCGCCCTCGTCGACGCGCTCGGGGCGCCGGCGGCCGCGAGCTGGCTCAACGGCGCCTTCGAGGTGTGCGAGCTGCACGTACGGCCCGCCAGCCAGGGTACCGGCCTGGGCCGGGAGCTGCTCGACGCCCTGCTCGCCGGCACCTGCGCGCCGACCGCGCTGCTCACCACGCCGGACGCCCCCACCCGGGCCAGGGGCTTCTACCGGGCGGGCGGCTGGCTCGACCTCGTCCGGCGGCTGCGCTTTCCCGGCGACCCTCGGGAGTTCGCGGTGCTCGGCCTGCGGCTGCCGGGCGGCAGGGGCCCGGCCGGGCGCCTAGGCTCGGGGCGATGACCGAACCCCGCGACCGCGCCGTCGTCGTGGGGGCCGGGCACAACGGCCTGGTGGCCGCCTGCTATCTCGCCAGGGCCGGCCTGGACGTGACGGTCGTCGAGCGCGACACCGTCGTCGGCGGGGCGGTCTCGACGGTGGAGCGGTTCCCCGGCTACCGGATGGACCGGGGTTCGAGCGCGCACATCATGGTGCGGCACACCGGGATCGTCGAGGACCTGCGGCTCGCCGAGTGCGGCCTGGACTACCAGGACCTCGACCCGTGGGGATTCGCCCCCTTCGGGCCTCCGGAAGACCAGCAGGGGATCCACTTCTTCGTCGACCTCGACCGCACCTGCGCCTCGATCGAGGCGGTCTGCGGCGCCCGGGACGCCGACGCCTACCGGGCCTTCGTGCGGGACTGGTCGGCGCGCAACCTGCGGGTGTTCGAGGCGTTCCAAGGTCCGCCGACGGGAGCGCACCTGGGCCGTACGCTCTGGGGCATCGGCAAGGGCACCGGCCTCGGCGGGCTGGAGCTGTCCCGGCAGTTCCTCACCAGCGCCGACGCGCTGCTCGACGAGCACTTCGATGACGAACGGCTCAAGACCGCGCTGGCCTGGATGGGCGCGCAGTCCGGCCCGCCGACGCACGAGGTCGCGACCGCCGACCTCGTCGGCTGGAACACCGTCATGCACCTGCGCCCGCCCGGCCACCCGCGGGGCGGCAGCGGGATGCTCAGCGAGGCGCTGCAGACCCGCCTTGCGTCGTACGGCGGTCGGGTGCTGCTCGGCGACGGCGCCGAGCGGGTGCTGGTCCGCGGCGGCCGGGTCGCGGGCGTGCGCACCGCCATCGGCGCCGAACACCCGGCGGCGACCGTCGTCGCCGGCTGTCACGTCCTCACCACGCTGGACCTGCTGGGTGACGCCGCCCCGCCAGGCCTCGCCGAGCGGGCCCGGCGCAGCGTGCGCACCGGCAACGGCATCGGGATGGTGGTGCGCCTCGCCACCGACGCGCTGCCGCAGTACCCGAGCGGCACCGGCGAGGAGCACCGCGCGCTGCAGCTGCTCGCCCCCTCCCGGCAGGCGCTGCGCCGGGCGCACGGCGAGTTCAGCGCGGGCCTGCCGCCGTCGTCGCCCGCGGCGCTGGCGATGACCTTCAGCGCCCTCGACGACACGATCGCCCCGCCCGGCAAGCACAACGTGACGGTGTGGGGCCAGTGGCACCCGTACGCCCTGAGCAACGGCGAGCGCTGGGACGATATCGCCGAGCGCGAGGGCACCAAGCTCGTCGACGCCGTCGACCGGGTCGCCCCCGGATTCACCGCCGCGGTGGAGCACATGCACGTGCAGACCCCGCTCGACCTCGAGCGCGAGCTCGGGCTGCGGGCCGGTCAGGTGATGCACGTGGAGATGACGTTCGACCAGATGTTCATGTGGCGGCCGATGCCGGAGCTGGCGCAGTACCGCGTGCCGCAGGTGCCGGGGCTGTTCCTGTGCGGGGCCTCGACGCACCCCGGTGGCGGGGTGTTCGGGGCGAGCGGGCGGTCCGCGGCCCGCATCGCCCTCGCCGAGCGCTCCCCGTCGCTGCTCGCCCGGGCCGTGGGGAGGGTCCGTGCCTGACGGCGCGCAGGACGGGGAGCTGTTCGAGGTGCTGCTCGTCGACGGCGACCAGCGCTGGCACGCCGGCGTCGTCGTCGGCGAGGACGACGACCTGCTGCTCGCCGCCGGCGGGAAGGTCCTGGTCTTCGGCAGCCGCGCCGGGCTCGAGCACGCCGCGCAGCAGGCCGGGCTGGAGCTGTCCGACGAGTTGCCCGCCGAGATCGACCTCGACCTCGGCGGCTGGCTGACGCGCGGGACGCCGGAGCCACCGCTGCAGGAGGTCTCCGAGCTGTGGCACCTGCTCGTCGACGACCCGGTCGCCGGCCGGCCGCTGGCCGGCGAGCAGGTCGGCGAGGCCTACGACGACCTCGTCGAGTCCGAGCCCGACTGGTTCGCCACCCACGGCCCGCTGGCCCGTGGTGCGCTCGCGGAGGCCGTACGCCGGCTGCGGAGCCGGCTGCGGAGCCCTGGGTAGCGGCAGCCCGCCCACGGTGGCGGGAGGGTCGGGACGCAGGTCACGACCGGCACCGGAACCCGCGGCGGTAGGCTGCGCCCATGATGAGCGGGCGCGGCGCGCCGTCTCCTCCTTGACCGTGACGGCGCCGGCCACGCGACGTGCCCGGCTCCCTGGAGCGCTCGCCGGCCTCACCGTCGTGCTGCAGATCGGCTACCCGCTGACCTCCGGGCACCCGCGCGACCTGCTCACCGTCACCACCGTCGTCGCCTTCTTCCTGGCGACGACCAGCCACGCGCTGGTGCACCGCGGGGCGCGCTGGACCGCCGCGTACGTCGTCGTCACCGCCGGCACCGGGCTGGCCGCCGAGGCGGTCGGCACCGCGAGCGGCGTGCCGTTCGGCGACTACACCTACGCCGACTCGCTCGGCGGGAAGCTGCTCGGCGTCCCGGTCGTCGTCCCCTTGGCGTGGGCGATGTTCGCCTACCCCTGCCTGCTCGTCGGGCAGCGGCTGGGCGGCACCCCGCTGCGCGCGACGCTGGTCGGCGGCTGGGCGCTCGCCTCCTGGGACCTGTTCCTCGACCCGCAGATGGTGCGCGCCGGGCACTGGCAGTGGAGCGACGTGCGGGTCGGACTGCCCGGCGCGCCGGACGTGCCGCTCAGCAACTCGCTCGGCTGGCTCGCCGTCGGCGTGCTCATGCTCGGGGCGCTGCAGCTGCTGCCCCGCGACCGCCGGAGCGACGACCGCCGGATCGACGACCGGCAGCCGTACGCCCTGTTCCTGTGGACCTACGCGTCCAGCGTGCTGGCGTTCGCGGTGTTCTTCGGGCGGCCGCTCGTCGCGCTCGTGGGGGGCCTCGGGATGGGCCTGGTCGCGGTGCCGCTCGCCCGGTCGCTGCTGCCCGGCGGGGCGCGCCGGTGAGCCGGCGACGTCAGGGCGAACGGGCGCTGCGCGCGATCGCGGCGCTCAACGCGGCCCTGTCGGCGCACGCCGCGTTCAACGCCCGGCTGCTGCGGGTGCCACGAGCCGGGCCGGTCCGCGGGACCGTCAGCGTCCTGCTGCCGTTGCGCGACGAGGCCGCAAGGGTGGAGCCGTGCCTGCGCGCCCTGCTCGCCCAGAGCCTGCCCGTGGAGCTGCTCGTACTCGACGACGGCTCGACCGACGGCACCGCCCGGCTCGTCGAGCAGGTCACCGGCCGACCCCCGATCGCCGGTGCCGCGCTGCCGGCCGGCTGGCTGGGCAAGCCGCACGCCTGCCAGCAGCTCGCGGACGCGGCGACCGGCGACGTGCTCGTGTTCGTCGACGCCGACGTCGTGCTCGCCCCGCACGCCGTCGCCGCGACCGTGGCCCTGCTGGAGCAGTCCGGCCTCGACCTGCTCAGCCCCTACCCGCGGCAGCAGGCTCCCGGCGCGACCCGGCTGGTGCAGCCGCTGCTGCAGTGGTCGTGGCTGACGTTCCTCCCGCTGCGCCTGGCCGAGCGCAGCCCGCGGCCGTCGCTGTCGGCGGCGAACGGCCAGCTGCTGGCGGTGACCAGGCCGGCGTACGACCGGGCAGGGGGCCACGCCGCGGTACGCGCCGAGGTCGTGGAGGACGTCGCGCTGCTGCGCGCGGTCAAGCGCACCGGGGGCCGGGGCGGCGTCGTCGACGGCACGGCGCTCGCCACCACCCGGATGTACGACGGATGGGACGAGCTCGTCGCCGGTTACAGCAAGTCGCTGCACACCGCGCCGGCGGCGACCTGGGGGCTGCTCGCCCTGCTCTACCTCGTGCCGCCGCTCGCCGCGCTGCGCGGCTCGCGGGCCGGCGCCGCCGCCACCGTCGCCGGCGTCGCGGGCCGGGTGGTCACCGCCCGGCGCACCGGCGGCCGGCCGCTCGACGCGGTCACCCACCCGGTCGGCGTCGCGCTGCTGCTGGGGCTCGCCGCCCGCTCGCACCTCGCACGCCGCCGCGGGACGCTGTCGTGGAAGGGGCGCGGGCTGTGAGCCGGCTGGTCGTCGTGGGCGCGGGCGTCGGGGGGCTCGCCGCCGCGGCCCGGCTCGCCGCGCTCGGCCACGACGTGACGGTGTGCGAGGCGTCGCAGTCCGTAGGCGGCAAGCTCGGGCTGCTCGAGCGCGACGGCTTCCGCTTCGACACCGGCCCGTCGCTGGTCACGATGCCCCAGGTCTTCCGGGACCTGTTCGAGGCGACCGGCGGCTGGCCGGACGAGCTCACCTTCACGCCCCTGGAGCCACTGGCCCGCTACCGCTTCGCCGACGGCGCGGCGTTCGACGCCAGCAGCGAGCTCGACGTGCACTGCGCCCGCCTCGACGAGGCGCTCGGCCGGGGCGCCGGGGACGACTGGCGCGCCTTCGTCGCCCGGGCGGAGCGGATCTGGGCGGCCAGCCGCGGTCCGTTCCTCGAATCCGCGCTCGGCGGCCCGTCCGCGATCGCCCGCCTGGCCCTGCGCCAGCCCCGCGACATCGCCGCGATCGCCCCCGGCACGTCACTGCGGGCGCTCGGCAGGCGGTTCCTGCGCGACCCGCGGCTACGCGCCTACCTCGACCGCTACGCGACCTACACCGGCAGCGACCCGCGCCGGGCGCCCGCGGCGCTCGCCGCCGTGCCCTATGTCGAGCAGGCGTACGGCGGGTGGTACGTCCCCGGCGGCCTCAGCCGGCTCGGTGCGGCGGTGCACGACCGGGCGGTGGAGCGCGGCGCGAGGATCCGGCTCGGCACCCGGGTGGTCCGGATCGAGGTCGAGGCCGGCCGGGTGTCGGGGGTGCGGCTGGAGGACGGCGGACACCTGCCGGCCGACGTCGTGGTCGCGGGCGTCGACGCCGCGTCCGTCTACGGCACGCTGGTGGAGGCGCCCGGCGCGGCCCGCCGGCTCGCCAGGGCGACGCCGTCGCTGTCCGGCTTCGTGCTGCTGCTGGGGGTCCGCGGCCGCACCCCCGGGCTCGCGCACCACAACGTGCTGTTCCCCGCCGACTACGACGCCGAGTTCGACGCCGTGTTCGGGGCGGCCGCGCGGCCGGTGCCGGACCCGACGCTGTACGTCAGCTCCCCGGACGACCCAGCGGTCCGCCCGGACGGGCACGAGGCGTGGTTCGTCCTGGTCAACGCGCCCCGGCACGGGACCGGTTCCGGCGCCGTCGACTGGCGGTCCGCCGGCCTCACCGGTGCCTACGCCGACCGGCTCCTCGACCTGCTCGCGGCGCGCGGCCTGCCGGTCCGCGACCGGGTGCTGTTCTCCCAGGTCCTGTCCCCCGCCGACCTCGAGGAACGCACCGGCGCGGTCGGCGGCGCGATCTACGGCACGTCGAGCAACGGCGCGAGCGCAGCGTTCCTGCGTCCCGCCAACCGCAGCCCGGTGCGCGGGCTGTTCCTCGTCGGCGGCTCCTCGCACCCCGGCGGCGGCCTGCCGCTGGTGGCGCTGTCGGCCCAGATCGTCGCAGGGCTCGTCGGGGGGGCAGACTGAGCTCGTGACCCGTCCCGAGTGCCGTGCCGTGCGGCTGGACAGCTGAGGTGGCGCCCAGCAGCCGGCTCGACGCCTTCCAGCAGCGGCACACCTGGGCCGGCTTCCCCCTCGCGGTGGTCTACAAGTTCGTCGACGACCAGGGCAGCTACCTCGCCGCGCTCATCACCTACTACGGCTTCCTGTCGCTGTTCCCCGTCCTGCTGCTGCTCGCCTCGGTGCTGGGTTTCTTCCTGCAGAACGATCCCGACCTGCAGCAGCGGCTCATCAGCTCCGCGCTCGGCCAGTTCCCCGTCGTGGGTGACCAGCTGGGCGACCCGCGCGGCCTGCGGGGCAGCACGACCGGCGTCGCGCTGGCGTTCGCGGCGTCGCTGTACGGCGCCCTGGGCGTCGCGCAGGCGACCCAGAACGCCATGAACGTCGCCTGGGGGGTGCCGAAGAACAAGCGCCCCAACCCGCTGCTGTCCCGGCTGCGCAGCCTGCTGCTGCTCGCCACCGCCGGGCTGACGCTGCTCGCGACCTTCGTGCTGTCGACGGTGGGAAGCAGCGGGGTCTTCGGCAGCGGTCCGATCCGCACCACGCTGCTCGTCCTGCTGTCGGTGGCGGTCAACACCGGCGTGCTCCTGCTCGCCCTGCGCCTCGCCACGGCGCTGCCGCTGACCCTGCGCGAGGTGTTGCCGGGCGCGCTGCTCGGGGGGGTGGTATGGCTGCTGCTGCAGCGGTTCGGGGCGGCCTACGTCGACTCCGTGGTGCGCGGGGCGAGCAACACCAACGCGACGTTCGCCTTCGTCCTCGGCCTGATCGCCTGGGTCTTCCTGCTGTCCGTCAGCCTCGTGCTGTGCGTGGAGATCAACGTGGTGCGGGCCCGCCGGCTGCACCCGCGCTCACTGCTCACCCCGTTCACCGACGACGTCGACCTCACCTCCGCCGACCAAGCCGCCTACACTCAGTACGCCCACGCGCAGCGGGCGAAGGGCTTCCAGAACGTCGACGTCACCTTCGAGCACGACGGCCAGAACGCCTCCGCCAAGCGGGACCCGCACCGGTAGGACCGTCGGCCCGCCTCAGGCCCGCCTCAGGCCCGCCTCAGGCCCGGTGCACCCGGAGCCCGGGCGCGAGCTCGGCCAGCACCTCGAAGTCACCGTCCTGCGTCCACACGCTGAGGTCGTGGAACAAGGGCGGTGGCGGCGATGATCGCATCCATGGCCCCTGCCCGGCGCCCGCTGGCCCTCGCCGTGGCCAGCAGATCGGCCAGCCGTTCGGCAACCGGCTCGTCGTGGGACAGGGCCACGAAGCGCCGGGCCCGGGCCAGAGTGAACTCGCGCAGCTGACGCAGCGCGCCCGCTTCGGCTCTGCGCACCCCCACCCCGAGCTCGGTCACGGTGGCGACCGAGATGCGTGCCTCTCCCGCAGGAGGGTGCCGAGGGGGCGTCGCTGCTCGGCCGCAAGGAAGATGCTGGTGTCGACGAGGTAGCCGCTCACCTGAACACGTCATCGGTGGTCAGGCCCACGTCGAAGTCCCCCGCAGCGGACCGGACGTCGAGCCGCTCGGCGAGCTCAGCGATCTGCGCCAGGTCAGTGAGCAGCTGATCGCCGGGTCGGCGCTCGCTCCGGGCATGGCGCAGCAGGATGTCGGCCACCGGGCGGCCATGAACGGTCAGCACGACCGGTTCCCCGCTCTCCACCGCAGCGATGACGCGTGCGGTGTGGTTGCGCAGCTCCCGGACCGACACGTCCACCATGTGTGGCACAGCGTGGCACCAAGGGTGCTCTCACGAGCCTCCGCTCGGTGGCTGCGCCAACTGGCCTACTCACGGTAGAGCGACTGGAGCCTTCAGTGACAAGTGTCGCCGCTGTCCGCGAAGGCTCGGATACAACTGGTGACAACGGGGACATCACCTGCTGCTTTCCGCACGGAGGAAGCGTGGGTACGGCGCACCGCTCACCTGGAGCGGGGCGACGCCCGTGCAACCGAGATGGAGGCAGCCTTGTTCGTCACGTCCTGCACTGAGTAACACCCCAGGCCTGTTGGACCGCGAAACGGTCTGGCTCCCACACGCCCCTGCGGTGGACCGGGTCGTCGCGCTGGTCCCGTCCCACAACGAACAGGGGCAGATCGCCGCGACCATCGTGTCCCTGCTGGCGCAGAGCCGCCGCCCGGACGAGATCGTCGTCATCTGCGACAACTGCACCGACCGTACGGCGGAGATCGCCCGCAGCTACCCGGTGCGGGTCCTGGAGACGGTCGGCAACTCCGCCAAGAAGGCGGGCGCCCTCAACCAGGCCCTGGAGACAGTGCTCCCGCAGCTGCGCCCGCAGGACGCCGTGCTGGTGATGGACGCGGACTCCGTGCTGGAGGCCGGCTTCCTGGGCACCGCCATGACGCGGCTGGCGAAGGGTGACGTGAGCGCCGTCGGCGGCACCTTCACCGGACAGCCCGGCGGCGGGCTGGTGGGGATGTTCCAGCGCAACGAGTACGCCCGCTACGCGCGGGACGTGGGCCGGCTCAAGGGCAAGGTGCTGGTGCTGGTGCTCACCGGCACCGCCACCGTCTTCCGGGTCTCCGTCCTGCTCGAGGTGCAGGCCGCCCGGGCGCAGGGGTGCCTGCCCGGCGGTGCGGCCAGGATCTACGACACCCGAGTGCTGACGGAGGACAACGAGCTGACCCTGGCCCTGCTGCACCTGGGCCACAGCATCATCTCGCCCCAGGGCTGCCGGCTGACGACCGAGGTCATGCCGACCTGGCGGGCCCTGGCCCGGCAACGGCTGCGCTGGAAGAGGGGGGCGCTGGAGAACCTCACCGACTACGGCTGGACGGGGTGACCCGCCGCTACTGGGGACGCCAGCTGCTCTCGCTGCTCGGTGTCCTCGTGACCTTCGTCTATCTCGCCAGCATCGCCTGGTCGCTGATGCTCGACGGCGCCGTCCACCTGCACCTGCTGTGGCTCGGCGTGACGGCCCTGTTCATCGCCGAGCGCGTGATCACGGTGCGCAGCCGCGGGTGGCTGCAGATGCTGATCTCCGGCGTCCTCGTCATCGAGATGGCCTTCGACGTGTTCCTGCAGTGCGTCCAGGCCAGGGCGTTCACCGACGCGCTCCTGCGCCGCGAAAGGACGTGGTGACCATGTACGACAAGTGCCTGGTCGGACTCGGGACCAGCGCGGCCGCGGGAACGCTCGCCAACCCGGCAGCGGACATGATGTGGTACGGCCTGGGCGGTTTCGCGCTGGTCGCCGCGAGTCTCGCGGTGCTGCGGATCATCCCCCGCAAGCAGGCCTGAGCCGTGCCGGCGGCGGCCGGTCGGGCCCGCCGGCCGCCGCACTAGTGCATTCGGCCCCTTCAGGCCGGCGCCGCCGGCTCCGACAACCACGGCATGCCGTTCGCGCGCCGCGCTCTCTCGCTCCTTGTCCTGTGCGTGCTGGCGGCCCTCGCCGGCGGCATCACCGGACAAGGGGCGGGGGCGGCGGCCGCGGTGAGCAGCACCCTGCAGAGCCACGTGCGGTTCGGGGCGTACGTCGACGGCATGGTCGCCGACCCCTCGCGACTGCGGGCCTACGAGGCAGACGTCGGCTCGCCGACGAGCGTCGCGTCGTACTTCTACGGCTTCGGGGACGAGTTCCCCGCCTCGATCGAGCGCGGGTTCGCCGACGGCGGCCGGCGGGACGTGCTGCTGTCGTGGGACATGGGGCCGACGCGCTTCACCGACTGGTCGTCCGGGGCCTACGACGGCTACCTGCGCACGATCGCCGAGCACGGCAGGGCCTACCCGTATCCGGTCTACGTCCGGCCGTGGCCGGAGATGAACGGGGACTGGCAGCAGTTCCAGCCCACCGCGGCGGGCACCAAGCCCTACGGCGGCACGCCGGCGGAGTTCGTCGCCGCCTGGCGGCACGTGGTGGGCGTCGTCCGCGGCGCGGGCGCCACGAACATCAAGTGGGTGTTCAATCCCACCGCCGACACCTACGCCGAGACGACCGACGTGCGCACCATCTGGCCGGGCGCCGGCTACGTCGACGTGCTCGGGCTGGACGGCTACAACTGGGGCACCGGCGGGCCCTTCCAGTGGCGCGAGTTCCAGGGCATCTTCTCGACGCAGTACGCGCGGCTCACCGCGCTGCACGCCCGGGCCCCCGTCTGGATCTGCGAGTACGGGTCGAAGGAGCCCACCCTCGACGACGGCGCACCGGTGGACCCAGCCCACCGCAAGGGTCAATGGATGCAGAACATGCTCAACAGCCGCGCCTTCCCCCGGGTGACCACCCTGGTCGGCTTCGAGGTCGCGAAGGAGCGGGACTGGCGGGTCCGCTCCTCCGGCGTCTCCCTGGACGTGCTGCGGCGTGCGGTGGCTTCCGCCGGGTAGGCGAGCGGCGCGCGGTCAGCCGCGGGCGAGCAGCAGGACCGCGATCGCCACGCCGTACACCACCACCCCGGCCCGCAGGACGGCCGCGGGGATGAACCGGGCCGCGCGGGCCCCGCCGTAGCCGCCGGCCAGCGAGGCGGCGGCGACGACGAGCACGGCCGACCAGGCCACCGGCCCGAACAGCCCGAACGCCACCAGCGCCACACTGTTGATGACCAGCGACAGCACGTTCTTGAGCGCGTTGACCTGCTGCAGCTGCTCGGCGAGGAACACCCCCAGCAGGCCGAGCAGCATCACCCCGAGGCCGGCGCCGAAGTACGCGCCGTAGACCGACGCCAGGAACACCGTGCCCTGCAGCGGCACCGAGCCGTGAGCGGCCCCGCCGTCACCGGTCCGGCGCTGCACGACCGCCTTGAGGCGCGGCTGCACGAGCAGCAGCGCGCAGGCCAGCAGGATGAGGTAGGGCACGATTCGGCGGAACACCTCGCTGGGGGTGGTCAGCAGCAGGACGGCGCCGGCGACCGCCCCGAGCACGGAGGTGACGGCCAGCGAGCGCAGCCGCGCGCGCTGGCCCGCCAGCTCGGTGCGCCCACCGGCCACGCTGCCCGCGTAACCGGGGAACAGGGCGACGGTGTTGGTGACGTTGGCCTGCACGCTCGGGTAGCCCACCGCGAGCAGGGCCGGGAAGGAGATCAGCGAGCCGCCACCGGCCACCGCGTTGACGGCGCCCGCCAGCAGCCCGGCGACCGCGAGCAGCCCGACGTCGCCCGGGGTCACCGGCCCACGGCGTAGCCCTGCATGCCGCGAGGGTTCGCGGCGGCGTGCAGGAACCCGGTCGCGCGATCGCGCGACACCGCCGACAGCCGGCCCTGCGACCAGTCCCCGACCACCTCGACGTCGTGGCCCCGGGCGCGCAGCGCGGCGACGACGTCCGGTGCCAGCCGGCCCTCCGCGAGCACCCGCCCGGGGGTGGCCTGCCGCGGGTAGAACGACGACGGGAAGTGCGTGGTGTGGAACATCGGCGCGTCCACGGCCGCCTGCAGGTCCAGCCCCCCGTGCAGGTGCGCGACCAGGAACGCCAGCTGCCACTGATCCTGCTGGTCGCCGCCGGGCGTCCCGAACGCCATGTAGGGCTCGCCGTCGCGGGTGACCAGGGACGGGGACAGCGTCGTCCGCGGCCGGATGCCGCCCGCCATCGTGGCGGGCAGGCCGCCCTCGAGCCAGAGCATCTGGGCGCGCGAGCCCAGGCAGAACCCGAGCGAGGGAACGACCGGCGAGCTCTGCAGCCAGCCGCCGCTCGGGGTGGCGGACACCATCGTCCCGTCCCGGTCGACGACGTCGACGTGGCAGGTGTCGCCGCGCGTCTCCCCGCTGCCGAGCACCGTCGGCTCGCCGGCGCCGTCGGCGGTGACCGCGGGCCGGTCCGTGGAGTTCGCGGCGGTTCGGGGCATGCGCGGGTCGCGCCCGTCCGGGCTGCCGGGGCGCAGGTCGTAGGACGCCGCGTCGCCGACCAGACGGCGCCGGGAATCGGCGTAATCCCGCGACAGCAGCGTCTCGAGGGGGACGTCGAAGGCGGCCGGGTCGGCGTACCACGCCTCCCGGTCGGCGAACGCGAGCTTGGCGCACTCCACGACCGTGTGCACCCAGTCCGCCGACAGCAGCCCCATCCCCGGCAGGTCGAAACCCGACAGCAGCTGCAGCTGCTGCAGCAACACCGGGCCCTGCCCCCACGGCCCCGTCTTGTGCACGGTAAACCCGGCGTGGTCCACCGAGGCGCTGGGCTCGACGGTCGGCTCCCAACGCGCCAGGTCGTCGGCGGTGAGCAGGCCCCGGTGCGGCTCGCCGGAGGTGTCCATGACCTCCTGGGTCGCGCAGAACCCGGCCAGCGCCTCGGCGACGAAGCCCCGGTAGAAGGCGTCGCGGCCGGCCCGGATCTGCGCCTCCCGGCCGCCGCCGGCGGCCTCCGCCTCGGCGACGACCCGCGCGTAGGTGTCGGCGAGCACCGGGTTGGCGAAGCGCGACCCGCCGCGCGGCACCGCCCCGCCGGGCAGGTAGGTCGCGGCCGACGTCGGCCAGTGCTCGCGGAACAGCGTCTCGACCGTGCGGATCGTCAGCTCGGTCAGCGGCAGCAGCGGGTAGCCGTCCCTGGCGTAGCCGATCGCGGGCTCCAGCACGTCCCGCAGCGACCACGTGCCGCGTTGCTCGAGCAGCAGCGTCCACGCGCCGAACGCGCCCGGCACGACGGCGGCGAGCAGCCCGCTGCCGGGCACCAGGTCGAGCCCCAGGTCCCGGTAGCGCGCCACGCTGGCGGCCGCCGGGGTGGGTCCCTGCCCGCAGTACACCTCGACGGGGCCGGCGCGGTCCGCGACGAGGATGGGGACGTCGCCGCCCGGGCCGTTGAGGTGCGGCTCGACGACCTGCAGCACGAACCCCGCGGTCACCGCCGCGTCGACCGCGTTGCCCCCCCGCTCGAGCACCGCCATGCCGCAGGCCGAGGCCAACCAGTGGGTCGACGCGACCATCCCGTACGTGCCGACAAGCTCAGGTCGGGTCGTGAACACGCGACTCCTCGGTGGAGGTCGGGACGATGTCCGGACGGCCGGTGACGGGGTCGACGAGGTGGCAGGCGACCGGGTGCGCCGGTGACGTCACCCCGACCAGCGGCGGCTCGTCGACCCGGCAGCGCTCGACCGCCACCGGGCAACGGGTGTGGAACGAGCAGCCGCTCGGGGGGTCCAGCGGGCTGGGCAGGTCGCCGCGCAGCACCACCCGCTGCCGAACCCGCTGCGCCTGGGGGTCGGGCAGCGGCGCCGCCCCCAGCAGCGACTGGGTGTAGGGGTGCTGCGGGTCGCGGAACAGCTCCTGCCGGGTCGTGGTCTCCACGACCTTCCCCAGGTACATCACCGCGATCGCGTCACTGACGAACTCCACCACCGACAAGTCGTGGGTGATGAACAGGCACGAGAACCCCATGTCCCGCTGCAGGTCGGTGATGAGGTTGAGGATGGACGCCTGGACGCTGACGTCGAGCGCCGACACCGGCTCGTCGGCGATGAGCAGCGCCGGCTCCAGGGCGAGCGCGCGGGCCAGCCCGACCCGCTGGCGCTGGCCGCCGGACAGCTCGTGCGGGTAGCGGTCGGCGAGCTCGGGCCGCAGGCCGGTGCGCTCGATCATCTGCGCCACCCGGCGGTCCAGGCCGCCGCCCTTCGCGACACCGTGCAGCCGCAGCGGCTCGCCGACGATCTGCCCGATGGTCATGCGCGGGTTGAGCGAGGAGTACGGGTCCTGGAAGACGATGTGCACCTGCCGTCGCAGCGGACGCATCTTCGCCCGCGACAGCTCCCCGATCTCCTGCCCGAGCAGCCGGATGCTGCCGGAGGTCGGGTCGAGGAGCCGGGCGATGCACCGGCCGACGGTCGACTTGCCGCTGCCCGACTCCCCGACCAGGCCGAGGATCTCGCCCTGGCCGATCCGCAGCGACACCCCGTCGACGGCCCGGACACTGCCGCCGCCACGCCCGAAGGCGCTGCCGGCAGAGAAGTGCTTGACCAGGTCGGTGACCTCCAGCACCGGCGCGGGGACGGGCACCTCCGGGGCGGTCACGTCGCCACCTGTCCGGGTGGTCATGAGGGGACCTCCGCCGACGGGCCGGGGTGGTAGCAGGCCACGTCGTGCGCCGGCCGCACCGGGGCGAGCGGCGGCCGGGCGGCTGTGCACTGCGCCGTCGCCCGCGGGCAGCGCGGAGCGAACGAGCAGGCGTCGGGGTCGCTCTTGAGCGAGGGCACCATGCCGGGGATCTCGGTCAGCCGCTCCCGAACGGCACCGGCCAGGTGCCTGCGGTCGGGAACCGCACCGAGCAGCCCGTTGGTGTAGGGGTGCTGCGGCGCGGCGAACAGGTCGTAGACGCCGGCCTGCTCGACGCGCCGGCCGGCGTACATGACGACCACCCGATCGGCGATGTCGGCGACCACGCCCAGGTCGTGGGTGATGAGGATCATCGCGGTGCCGAGCCGGTCGCGCAGGTCGCGGAGCACGTCGAGGATGCCGGCCTGGATCGTCACGTCGAGCGCCGTGGTCGGCTCGTCGGCGATGAGCACCTTCGGCGAGCAGGCCACCGCTATCGCGATCATCACCCGCTGGCGCATGCCGCCGCTGAGCTGGTGCGGGTACTCGTCGACCCGGCGGCGCGGGGCCGGGATGCGCACCAGCTCGAGCAGTTCGACCGCCCGCTCCTGCGCCTGCTTCTTGGACAGGCCCTCGTGCCGCTGGAGCACCTCGCGGACCTGGCGGCCGACGGTGAAGGCCGGGTTCAGGCTCGTCATCGGCTCCTGGAACACCACGCTGACGTCCTTGCCGCGGACCTCCCGGAGCTGCTTGGGCGCCATCCCCAGCAGCTCGACGCCACCGAGCCGGATGGAGCCCTCGACGTGCGAGCTGCCGGGTGGCAGCAGGCCCGGCACCGACATCGCCGTCACCGTCTTGCCGCAGCCGGACTCCCCCACAACCGCGAGGATCTCGCCTGCGGCGAGGTCGAAGGACACGCCGTTGACGGCGTGCACGACGCCGTCCTCGGTGTCGAAGCGCACGGTGAGGTCGCGGACCTCGAGCAGCTTCGCCGTCGAGGGGGCGGTCATCGCGTCGCCTTCGGGTCGAGCACGTCGCGCAGCCCGTCGCCGAGCAGGTTGAACGACAGCGTGGCCAGCATGATGGCCACGCCCGGGAAGATTGCGAGGTACGGCGCCTGGGCGAGGAAGCCCTGCGCGGAGGCGAGCATCGTGCCCCAGGACGGCGTCGGCGGCTGCACGCCCAGGCCGAGGAAGGACAGCACCGCCTCGCCGAGGATCGCCTCCGGGATGCTCACCGTCGCCTGCACGATGAGCGGGCTCAAGGCGTTGGGCAGGATGTAGCGGCGCAGGATGCGGGCGTCGGAGGCGCCGTCGGCGACCGCCCCTGCGACGTAGTCCTGCTCGCGCAGGCTGAGCACCTCGCCGCGGGTGATCCGGATGAACGCCGGCACCCGGGTGACGCCGAGCGCGATGACGACGTTGCGCAGTGACGGACCGAGGATCGCCGCCAGCCCGACCGCGAGGATGAGGAACGGGAACGCGAGCACGACGTCGGTGAGCCGGCTGATGACCAGGTCCGCGAGGCCCCGGTAGTAGCCGGCGATCAGCCCGAGCGGCACGCCGATGGCAATCGACAGTGCCGTGGCCAGCACCCCGGCCTCCATCGACACCCGCGCGCCGTACGCGATGCGGGCCAGCACGTCGCGGCCCAGGTCGTCGGTGCCGAGCGGGTGCGCGGCGGACGGCGGTGACAGCAGGGCGGTGAAGTCGTTGGCGCCAGGGTCGGACGTGAGGACCCCGGCGAAGATCGCCAGCAGCGCGAGCAGGACGAGCACGACGAGACCGGCGAGCGGGAGCGGCCGGCGCAGGAACCGCCTGACGAGTCGGGACCGCTGGCGGGACCGGGCGCTGCCCCGCGGCGTCGCCGGAGCCGGCTGCTCGGTGAGCGTCATGCCGCCGCCCCGCTGACCCGTACCCGCGGGTTGAGCACCGAGTAGGACAGGTCGACGAGCAGGTTGACGACCACGTAGCCGGTGACGGTGATGAGCGCGGCGCCCTGCACGATCGGGTAGTCCCGCTGGAACACCGCGTCGACCAGCAGCTTGCCGAACCCTGGGATCACGAAGATCTGCTCGGTGATCACCGCGCCGGAGATGAGTGCGCCGAGCTGCAGGCCGAGCACCGTGACCACGGTCGTCAGGCTGTTGCGCAGCGCGTGCACGAGCACCACCTGCCGCTCCGACAGGCCCTTCGAGCGGGCCGTACGGATGTAGTCCGCCGACAGGCTCTCCAGCATCGCCGAGCGCATCTGTCGCATGAGCACCGCCGACAGTCCGGTGCCGAGCACGACCGCCGGCAGCAGCATCCGCTGCAGGTTGGCGACTGGGTCCTGGGTGAACGGGACGAAGCCCGACGCCGGCAGCAGCCCGAGCTTGACCGAGACGCCGAGGATGAGCAGCAGGCCCAGCCAGAAGTTCGGCACCGACAGCCCGAGCAGGCCGAAACCGTTGCTGACGTAGTCGAGGACGCTGCCGCGCTTGAGCGCGGCGAGGATGCCGAGCGGCAGCCCGACGAGGACCCCGAACAGCACCGCGAGCAGGGCCAGCTCCAGGGTCACCGGCAGCCGCTCGCGCACCAGGGTGCTGACGCTGGCACCGCTGCGGGTGGAGAACCCGAGATCGCCCTGCACGGCGTTGCCGACGTAGCGGGCGTACTGCACCGGCACCGGCTGGTCGAGGCCGTACTTGTGCCGGATCTGCACGAGCACGGCTTCGTCGCGCTCCTCGCCGGCGAGAGCGAGCGCCGCGTCGCCGGGCAGCGAGCGCACGCCGAGGAAGACCACGAGGCTGGCCAGCAGGAGGACGACGAGCGACGCCCCCGCGCGGCGCAGCAGGAACGACGACATGTCGGCTCAGGCCGCGATGCCGGCGGCCTTGAGGCGCGGGAGCCCGTCGGCGTAGAAGGCGATCCCCGCGACCTTCGGCGTGCTGACGAGGAAGTTGCGCTGGTGGTAGAGGTAGATGATCGGATTGTCGTCCGCGGCGATCTCGAGGGCCTTGGTGTACGCCGCCTTGCGGGCGGCCATGTCCGAGCTCGTGCGGGCCTGCCCCAGCGCGGCGTCGACCTCGGGGTTGGAGTAGCCCGAGATGTTGCGGGCGCCGCCGGTGAGCAGGAAGTCGGTGATGTTGCCGTCGGGGTCGACGCGGCCGGACCAGCCGACGGCGAACGCCTCGAACCGGCCGGCGTCGCTGGCGTCGAGGGAGGAGGCGAACTCGGTCGGCGCGACCTTGACGTCGAACCCGGCCTCCTTGGCCAGCGACTGCACCACCTGCCCGATCCGCAGGTTCTCCGGGCTCGTCCCGATCATCAGCTGCACGGGTACGGGAGTCGGCGCTCCGGAGCCCGCGATGAGCTTCTTGGCCTGCTCGACGTCGCGCTTGGGGCAGGTCAGCGAGGCGTCGAGGTAGGGCGAGCCGGGGGGCAGCGGGAAGCAGCCGGGCACGTACTGGCCGGCGAATGCGACAGTGTTGATCGTGTCGCGGTCCAGCGACAGCTCGAAGGCCTTCCGCAGGTCCTTCGACGTCCCCAGCGGGGTGTTCACCGTACCCACCGGCTTGCCGACGCCCTGGGTGTTGCCGACGTTGATCGAGATGCCCTGGTAGCCGAGCGGGTCACCGGTCACCAGGCGCAGCGCGCTGTCGCCCTGGACCTTGGCGATGTCGGTCGGCGCGATCCGCTCCGAGACCTGCACGTCACCGGAGCGCACGTTGGCCAGCCGCACGTTGGCGTCGGTGATGACGCGGTAGGTGACGGTGTCGAGCTTGACCTTGTCGGCGTCGTAGTACTCGGTGGACTTCTTCAGCGCGATCTCGTTGCCCGCCTGCCGGCTGACGAAGGAGAACGGGCCGACACAGACCGGGTTGGATCCGAAGTCGGCGCCCAGCTTGGTGAGCTGCGCCGGCGACATGACCATGCCGGCCCGGTCGGCGAGCACACCGGTCAGCGGGGCGAACGGCGCCTTCAGGGTGAGCTCGACGGTCTTGGGGTCCATCACCTGCACCGACGCCACCGCGGACAGCTCGCTCTTGCGGGCCGAGGCCTGCAGCGTGAGGTGCCGGTCGAGGGACGTCTTGACCGCTGCGGCGTCGAACGGCGTGCCGTCGTTGAAGCGGACGCCCTCGCGCACCGGGATCGTCACGGTTTTGCCGTCGGCGGACGTGGTCGGCAGCGCGCTCGCCAGCTGCGGGATGATCTTCAGCCCGGCATCGATGTCGTAGAGCTTCTCGCACATGTTCACGAAGACCTCGCGGCCGACGAGGCTGCGGGCCAGCGTGGGGTCCAGGGCGTCCGGGTCCTCGGCGAGGGCGAGCACGAGGCTGCCGCCCGCCTTGACCTCGCGGGTGTCGGGGCCGGCGCCTGCCCCGGTGGGGACGGCGACCGAGCTGCCGCCGCCACCCCCTCCGCAGGCGCTGAGCAGGAGCAGGGCGGCGACGCCGAGGGGGACGAGCCGGCGTACGGGCTGGGGCATGGGGTCCTCCAAGAGCGGCCGAGGACCGGAACCTGCCACAGCCGTCGACGGTATACAAGAGGTCTCGGGAGGCGAAACCGCCCGCGGACGCCAGGGCAACGACCGGCGGTCAGCGGACCGTAGCGACCGCCAGGTAGGACGCCCGGGCAGCCCGCACGTGGTCCACGGCGAGTGCCTCGGCGTGCGCCTCGTCGCCGGCCGCGATGGCCTGGACGAGACCCTCGTGCTCGCTCCACGAGTGCAGCCCGCGCTGCTCGGCGCTGGCCCGGAAGACCCACTGCACCCGGCGGGACAGGGGCGCGACGAGCATGGCCAGGTAGTCGTTGCCGCCCAGCTCCACGACGGCTCCGTGGAAGTCCGTGTTGAGCGCCGCGACCCGGTCGAGGTCGCCGGCCTCGGTCGCGTGCCGAGCCTGCCGCAGGACCGCATGCAGACGGGCCACGCCTGCCGGGCCGGCGTTGCGGGCGGCGAGCCGCGCCGCGAGCGCCTCCAGGGCAACCCGCACGTCGAACAGGTCCTCTGCCTGCTGTGGGGTCACGCTGGCAACGACCGCACCGCGACGCGGCGACAGCTCCACGAAGCCCTCGGCGGCGAGTGCCTGCAGCGCCTCCCTGACCGGGTTGCGCGAGACCCCCAGCCTGGCCGCGAGCCGGTCCTCGACCAGCCGGGTGCCGGGGGCCAGCTCGCCGGTGATGACGAGCCGGCGCAGCTCGTCGCACACGAGCGAACGCAGCGGTCGGTGCTCGGTGCCGAGGGTCACGGCTGCCTCTCGAAAAAAGGGGCGCGGGTCCTCTGTATACCGCCTGCTCGTCACACCGGCAGCGTGAGCAGCTGGCGACGGACGGCCACGGCCAGCTGTCCGATGGCGACCACCGTCAGGACGAGCAGCAGGGCCGGGCCGACCACCGGAAGGACGTCGGACAGCCCGAGGAAGACGCCGCTGAAGTGGATCGACGGCGACAGCAGGATCACCCGGGTGGGGCGTTCGGCCAGAGTGACCCTGCCGACCTCGTCGCCACCGGCGTTGCCGGCCCGGGCGCGCAGGTACTCCAGGAAGAAGAAGCAGAAGCCGAGCCCGACGGCGAGCGGCGCCGGGCAGCCGACGGCGACGACGGCGAGCAGGTAGAGGGCGTCGTTGACCCGGTCGACGGCGCTGTCGAGCACGTAGCCCCAGCGGGTGGTGCGGTCCTCCAGCACGGCGACGCAGCCGTCGAGGGTGTCGAACAGCCCGCTGGCGACCATGGTCCAGCCCGCCGCGATCCACCACCGGCCGCCGACCTCGGACAGCACGAGGACGAGCCCGGCCAGCCAGACCGAGGAGATGGTGACGACGTCGGGCTGCACGCCGCGCCGAGCCAGCGGACGGGCGATGCCGTAGACCATGGTCAGCCAGCCGCGCAGCCAGGCGCTGCCGGTGCGCGGGTCGTATCCGCCGTGCAGCCCCTGCCAGCGGTCGAAGTACTGCTCGCGCGTCGGCACCTCGTGGGCGGGGCGCCGGGCGGTGCCGGCGGCGAGCCCGACGAGGGCCAGCCCGGCGAGGGCCAGCGCCAGCAGGTAGGCGGCGTTGCGGGTCACGGCCACCAGGCCCCGGGCACCCGGCGTGTCACGCGGCCTTCCGGGCCGCCCGCGCGACGTTCTCCACGCGGTGGGCGAGCACCCGCGCCGTCAGCCCCCGCGACAGCCACAGCGGCAGGGCCGCTGCCCGCGCGAACACGCCATCCAGGACCACCGCGACGGCCAGGACGCAGCCGCCCCGCACCAGCGGCGTCACCTCGAAGGTGACCTCCTCCACCAGGCCGGGGACGACGTGCACACGCAGCACCAGACGCCGCTCCGGCACGGCCTCGACGACGTCGATCGGGATGCGTACGGCCAGGCCGCGGCCCACGGCGAGCAGGTGTTGGCCGGTGCTGGCCGCCCCGGACGCGCCGTGCACCCGGCGCAGGAACACGTCGTAGTCGGGCCAGCGGGCCGGGGTGCCGAGCACGCTCCAGACCTGCGCGGGCGTGGCGGAGGTGCGTACCCGGTGGCGCAGCCTCATGACGCGGCGCTCGCCGCCGACGCGGTGATCCCCAGCCGCGCCCACACCTCGCGGGTCGCCGTCGAGCGGTTGAGGGTGATGAAGTGCAGCCCTGGCGCGCCCTCGGCGAGCAGGACCGTGCACAGGGCGGTGGCCACCTCGACCCCGATCTCGCGGACCGCGGCGGGGTCGTCCTCCACCGCGTGCAGCCGGGCGGCGAGGTCGGCCGGGAAGGCCGCCCCGGACAGGACCGCGAAACGCTCGATCTGCCGGACGTTGGTCACCGGCATGATCCCCGGAAGGATCGGTACGTCGCACCCACTGGCCGCCACCCGGTCACGCAGCCGCAGGTAGTCCTCGATGCCGAAGAACATCTGGGTGATCGCGAACTCCGCGCCGGCCCGGCACTTGTCGACGAAGAAACGCACGTCGCTGTCGAGGTCGGCCGAGCGTGGGTGCTTCTCCGGGAAGGCCGCCACACCGACGCAGAAGTCACCGCTCGCCTTGACCAGCCGCACCAGCTCCGCGGCGTAGGAAAGGCCCTCCGGGTGCTGGCGCCAGTCGGCCTGCGGGTCGCCCGGCGGGTCACCGCGCAGCGCGAGGACGTTGCGGACGCCGGCGTCGGCGTACTGCCCGACGATCCGGCGCAGCTCGGGGACGGAGTGGTCAACGGCCGTCAGGTGCGCCAGCGGTGTCAGGGTGGTCTCTGCGGCGATCCGCTCGGTCACCGCGACCGTGCGGTCGCGCGTGGAGCCGCCCGCGCCGTAGGTCACCGACACGAAGTCGGGGCGCAGCGGCTCCAGCTCGCGGATCGCCTGCCACAGCTGGCGCTCGCCCTCGTCGGTCTTCGCCGGGAAGAACTCGAACGAGAACAGCCGCTCGCCCGTCGCGAGCAGCTCACGAATGGCACGACCGGGCATCCGTACAGGTTACGGCGGCCGCTCGCGTCAGACCGGGCGGCACGCGGGCGACTCCCGTACCGTCGCTGCCCATGAGGTCGCCGCCCGGCACTGCCCTGCCCAAGGAGTCCGGCCCGCTCGACCGCGACGACCTGCGCCAGCGCATCCAGAAGAGCCTGGACGCCTTCGTCGCCGGGCAGCTGCCGTACCTGGAGGCGGTCAGCGAGGACCTCGGTCCGCTCGCCGACGCGCTCGTCCGGCTGCTCGCCGGGGGCAAGCGGCTGCGCGCGGCCTTCTGCTACTGGGGCCACCGCGCCTCGGGCGGCGGCGACGGGGAGGCGATCGTCGCCGCGGCGGCGTCGCTGGAGCTCTTCCAGGCCTGCGCGATCATCCACGACGACGTCATGGACGGCAGCGACACGCGGCGTGGCCAGCCGGCCGCGCACCGCCGGTTCGCCGCGCTGCACCGCAGCCAGGACTGGCACGGCGACCCGGAGGCGTTCGGTGCGGGCGCGGCGATCCTGCTCGGCGACCTGTGCCTGGTGTGGTCCGACGAACTGCTCGCCACCAGCGGCTTCCCGGCGGCCGAGCTCGCCCGCGGCGACCGGGTCTTCGCTGAGATGCGCACCGAGCTGATGGGCGGGCAGTACCTCGACCTGCTCGAGCAGGCCCGCGGCGGCGGCTCGGTGGCGCGGGCACTGCGCGTGGCGCGCTACAAGAGCGCGAAGTACACGGTGGAGAAGCCGCTGCACCTCGGCGCGGCGCTGGCCGGTGCCGGCCAGGACGTCCTCGACGGCTGCAGCGGCTACGGCCTGCCGCTCGGCGAGGCCTTCCAGCTGCGCGACGACCTGCTCGGGGTGTTCGGCGACCCGGCGCAGACCGGCAAGCCGGCCGGCGACGACCTGCGGGAGGGCAAGCGCACCGCGCTGGTCGCGATGGCGGGCGAGGCCGCCACCCCGGTGCAGGCCGAGGTCGTGCGCCGCCACCTCGGCGACCCGCACCTGACTCCGGACGGGGTGGCCGCCCTGCGCACGGTGATCGTCGACACCGGTGCCGTGGCCCGCGCCGAGTCGCTCATCAGCGAGCTCACCGGGGACGCCCTCGCCGCGCTCGACGCCGCCCCCTTCGCCGGCGACGCCCGCGAGGCGCTCCGGGCGCTGGCGGTCGCGGCGACCGCGCGCACCGTCTGACCTTCCGTACGCTGGACCCGTGACCGCCCCGACCCTGGCCGCAGGCGACCCGTGCTGGTGCGGCAGCGGGCGCAAGTACAAGCGCTGTCACCGCCTGGCCGACCTCGACCCCCTCCGCGCCCTCGCCGAGCAGACCCGCCGCGAGCAGGCCGAGGCCGACGCCGCCCGCTTCGTGCGGCCGGGCAAGGTGTCGCCGCGCCGCGAGGTGCCCGCCGACATCCCGCGTCCGGAGTACGTCGCCGACAGGCGCGGCCGCCCTCGTGACCGCGGCAGCGCCGCCCCCAAGACGCCCGAGGAGATCGTCCTCATGCGCCGGGCGGGCGTCGCCGCGGCGCAGGTGCTCGCCGAGGTCGGCGCCGCGGTCCGCCCGGGCGTCACGACCGACGAGCTCGACGCGGTCTGCCACGCCGCGTGCCTGGCCCGCGGCGGCTACCCGTCACCGCTGGGCTACAACGGCTTCCCCAAGTCGCTGTGCACGTCGGTCAACGAGGTCATCTGCCACGGCATCCCCGACTCGACCGTCCTTGCCGACGGCGACATCGTCAACTGCGACGTGACGATCTTCCTCGACGGCGTGCACGGCGACACCAACGCGACCTTCTGCGTCGGGAAGGTCGACGAGGCCTCCTCGCGCCTGGTGCAGGTCACCCGGGAGTGCCTCGACCTGGGCATCGCCGCGGTGCGGCCCGGCGGCACGGTGCGCGACATCGGCCGGGCCATCCAGGCGCACGCCGAGGGCCGGGGCTACGGCGTGGTGCGCAGCTTCGTCGGACACGGCATCGGCCGCACCTTCCACGCCGAGCCGCAGGTCTACCACTACGACAACCCGGCGGCGCGGATGGCGCTGCTCCCCGGGATGACCTTCACCGTCGAGCCGATGATCACGATCGGGGACCACCGGCACGACCTGTGGGACGACGGCTGGACGGCGGTGACGAAGGACCGCTCGCGCACCGCCCAGTTCGAGCACACGCTGCTGGTCACCGACACCGGCGTGGACGTCCTCACCCGGCTGCCCGGGGTTTGACCGACAGCGCCGAGGGATAGACGGTTCGTCACCGGACTCCCTGCCCGGCACCTCTCGACTGTGGAGAACCCGATGGCGCTCGGCTCCCGGCCCACCCGTGCCCTGCTCACCGGCCTGGTGGGGGCGGCAGCCCTGCTGCCCGTCGCCGCGCAGGCGAGCGCCGGCGAGGCCGCCGCGGAGGGCTGCCACCCGACGAGCGAGAACCGCCCGGTGTGTCCCGGCGACGCGCTGCTGCGCAATGCCAGCTTCCTCGACCCGACCGCCCGGGTCACCGGCGCGGAGAACGTCGAGCTGGAGCACCAGGTGTTCGTCGGACCGTTCGCCCGGCTGCTCGCCGCCCGGCCGGCCCACATCCGGGTGGGCGCCGAGTCCAACGTGCAGGACAACGTCGTCGTGCTGGCCAGCACCGGCCGCGACGAGGCGGAGCGCCGGGCCCTGGCCCGGGTCGGGCTGCGGCCCGACAGCGGTGTCGAGACGGGCGAGCGGGTCATCCTGGCGCACGGCTCGTCGGTACGCGGCCCGGCCCGGCTCGGGGTGCTGGCGGCGGGCCAGCCGGCCCCGGAGGAGGACTCCGGGGTGTTCGTCAGCTTCGGCGCGCAGGTCGACGGCGCCGTCCTCGAGCGCGACAGCGGGCTGTCCGCGCTGTCCAGGATCGGACCGGGCGTACGGCTCAAGAGCGGCACGATCGTCCTGCCGGGCAAGAACGTGACGACGCAGGCGCAGGCCGACGACCCCGCGCTCGGCAAGGTCCGGCCCATCGTCGACGCCGACCGGATGTTCAACGCGGCCGTGGTCGAGGTCAACGTGGGCCTGGCCCGCGAGTACTCCCGGCTGGCCAGGCAGAACCCCAGCGCGGTGCGCGGCATCAACGTCGACCCCGGCGGCAACGTGTTCGACCGGGAGCGCGACCTGCCGACCGTCCAGTCCGACCTGTGCACCGGGCCGGAGGTCCGCAAGCCCGACTTCCGCAACCGCATCATCGGCGACGCGTGCTTCGAGGACACCCTGCCCGGGCTCGACGCGGCGATGGGCGAGCGCATCTCCATCCGTGCGGACGAGGGTGGTCCCTTCGGCATCGGCACCATCGCGAAGATGGGCGACCAGGTGGTCTTCCACGCGCTGGAGGGCTCGGACCTGCGGGTCGGTGACCGCGTCACCTACGGCGAGAAGGTGATCGTGCACGGCGGTGGCCGGCCGGCGGTCGACCCGACCACCGGCCTGGCGGCTCCGACGATCATCGGCAACGACGTGCGCCTCGGCGACGGTGCGGTCGTCTTCCGCTCCCTGCTCCGCAACGGGGTGAGCGTCGGGGAGCGCAGCGTGGTCGTGGGCAGCGAGCTCGCCCTCGGCCAGCGCATCCCCGCGCGCACCATCTACGCCAACGACGAGGTCTTCGGTCCCGTCGAGTGGTGAACCCGCTCCACCTCGTCCTGGCCGGAGCCGCGCTCGCGGTGGGCTGCACCGCCACCCCCACGGCCGCCACCCCCACGGCCGCCACCCCCACGGCCGCCACCCCCACGGCCGCCACTCCGGCGGCGACGTCCGGGTCGCTGCCCGCCCCGACCGGGTTCCTGGCGGAGCTGGAGCACCGGGAGAGTCCCGCGACCGGCGGGCAGGTCGCCTGGGAGAGCCGCTGGCGGCTGTCCTGGGCGCCGGTGGCCGGGGCCACCGGCTACGCCGTCTTCTACGGCAGCAACGAGGGGGGCGGGGGCACCCCGCGCGCCGTGCGCATCGAGCCTTCCCTGACCGTGCAGGCCGCAGCCGGCACCTCCCCCCGGGAGCGGCTCGACCAGGACCGGCGGGCCGGCCTGCTACTCACGTCCTCCCAACTGCTGGTGTCCGTCAGCGCGCGCGGCGCGGGCGGGCAGGGCCCGCGCTCCCTGTGGTTCCCGGTCGGCGACGTCCCCCCCGACGGCCGGCCCCGGGGCTCCGCCGGGCTCGGGGAGCACCGGGACGGCTGAGCTGGGCGGGGGGCCTGCGGCGACCGTACGATCCCCCCATGAAGACCGTCCCCGGCAGGACCGACCGTGTCGTCATCGTCGGCGCCGGGCTGGCCGGTCTGTCGGCCGCGCTGCGCCTGACCGGGGCGGGCCGCGAGGTGACGGTGCTCGAGCGCGAGGACGTGCCGGGCGGCCGCAACGGCCTGCTGGAGCTCGCCGCCCCCGATGGCGCGGGCAGTTACCGGTTCGACACCGGTCCGACGGTGCTGACGATGCCCGACCTCATCGCCGACGCCCTGGACTGTGTGGGCGAGAGGCTCGAGGACTGGCTCGAGCTCACCCCGGTCGACCCGCTCTACCGGTCGTTCTACCCCGACGGCTCGGTGCTCGACATCAAGGCCGACGTCGGCGAGATGACCGCCGAGGTCGAGCGCGTCTGCGGGCCGCAGGAGGCCGCCGGCTACCGGCGCTACGTGGAGTTCGTGTCCAGGCTCTACCGCTACGAGATGAAAGACTTCATCGACCGCAACATCGACTCCCCCTTCGACCTCGTCACCCCGAACCTGGCCCGGCTGGCCGCGATGGGTGGCTTCCGCCGGCTCGCCCCCAAGGTCGGGCAGTACCTGAAGGACCCGCGGATGCAGCGGGTCATGAGCTTCCAGTCGATGTACGCCGGCCTGTCGCCCTACGACGCCCTCGCGATCTACGCGGTGATCGCCTACATGGACTCCGTCGCCGGGGTGTTCTTCCCCAAGGGCGGCATGCACGCGGTGCCGCGGGCGCTGGCCGGCGCGGCCGAGAAGCACGGCGTGCAATTGCAGTACGGCCGCACCGTGCGCCGGGTCCTCGTCGAGCACGGCCGGGCGGTCGGCGTGGAGACCACCGACGGCGAGCGCCACGACGCCGACGTCGTCGTGCTCAACCCCGACCTGCCGGTCGCCTACCGCGAGCTCCTCCCGCCCGAGGCCACCCCCCGCCGGGTGCAAACGCTGCGATACTCCCCCAGCTGCTTCCTGCTGCTCGCCGGGTCCTCCGCGACCTACACTCAGACCGCACACCACAACATCCACTTCGGCCGGCAGTGGCGGGAGGTGTTCAGCGACCTTCTCTCCCGCAAGCAGCTGATGGCCGACCCCTCGGTGCTCGTCACCAATCCCACCCGCAGTGACCCGTCGCTCGCGCCGGACGGCCGGCAGATCTACTACGTGCTGTTCCCGACCCCCGACATGACCAGCGGGATCGACTGGGACGTCGTCGGCCCGCGCTACCGCGACGAGTGCGTGGCGCGCCTGGAGGCGATGGGCTACGTCGGCTTCGGCGACGCCGTGGAGGTGGAGGACGTGACCACGCCCGCCGACTGGCAGCGCCGGGGCATGGCGGCGGGCGCGCCGTTCGCCGCCGCGCACTCGTTCCTGCAGACCGGGCCGTTCCGGCCGAGCAACCTCGCGCCCAAGGTCGAGGGCGTGGTGTTCGCCGGGTCCGGCACGCAGCCCGGGGTCGGCGTCCCGATGGTGCTCATCAGCGGCCGGCTCGCCGCCGAGCGCATCCTCGGCCGCGACCGCTCCTACCGCTCGCGGGCGCTGCGCCTGGCCAGGTGAGAGCCGGGCCCGGCCCGCGCTGGGCCCTGGCCGGCGGCACGACGGGCAGCGCGCTCGTCGCGGTGGGCGCCCTCGGTGTCGGCGCGCTGCCCCGTGCGCGCGGCGGCCAGCTCGGCTGGCTCGGCGTCGACGCGCTACGCGAGACCGCCCCGGCCCGCGCGGTCGCGACCGGGCTGGTCGTCACCGGCGTCCTGCTGCTGCTGGCGTGCTGGGCCCGGCTGCGGCCCGCCGGCGCCCGCAGCCAGCTGTGCGCGGCGGCCTGGTGGGCACTGCCGCTGCTGCTCGCGCCGCCGGTGTTCAGCCGCGACGTCTACGCCTACGCCGGGCAGGGCGCGCTCGTCTGGGCCGGGCTCGACCCGTACGCCGTCGGGCCCCAGGCCGTGCCCGGGCCGCTCGCCGACAGCGTCGCCCCGGCCTACGCGGGCGCCACCAGCCCGTACGGACCGGTGTTCCTCGGCCTCGCCGGCCGGGTCGTGGCGCTGACCGGGCAGCAGGTCGTGCCCGCGGTTCTGCTGCTGCGGCTGCTCGCCGTCGCCGGCCTGCTGCTCGTCGCCTGGGCACTGCCCCGGCTCGCCCCCGCCGACCCGGGTCGGGCGCTGTGGCTCGGTCTCGCCAACCCGCTGGTGCTGCTGCACGGCGTCGGCGGGGCGCACAACGAGGCGCTCATGGCGGGCCTGCTCGTCGCGGGGCTCGCGGTGGCCGGGCGAGGAGACCGGCTCGCCTGCGCCGCCGCCGTCGTCACCCTCGGCGGGCTGGTGAAGGTGCCCGCGCTCGCCGGGCTCGCCGTCCTCGCGCCGCCCGCCGCGCTGGCCCCGGTCGCGCTGGCCGGTGCCGCGACCGCCGCCGCCGCCACAGCCGCGACCGGGCTGTCCCCCGGCTGGCTGCGGACCAGCGTTCAGGGGGTCGACGCCCCGAGCCTGCTGTCCCCCGCGTACGGCCTGGGCCGGGCCCTGCAGGCCGCCGGTGTGCCGCACGGCCTGGCTGCGGCGAGCACCGCGGGCACGCTGCTCGGCGTCGCCGTCGCCGCCGGCCTGCTGCTGTCGGCGGGGCGGCTGGGGCCCGGGCGGCTGGGTCGGCTGCGTGCCCTCGGCGGGGCGCTGGTCGCGGTCGCCGCGCTCGCCCCGGCCGTCCAGCCCTGGTACCTGCTGTGGGGCCTGTTCCCGCTCGGCGCGGCGGCCGGGCCCCGGACGACCCGCGGGCTCGCCGCCGCCTCCGCCGTCCTGTGCCTGACCCTGCTGCCCAGCGGCCGCCCGCTACTGCAGGGCCCGACCTGGGGGTTGCCGGTGCTGCTCGCCGTCGCCGCGGCCGCGCTCGCGGCGCGCTCTGGCAGGATCGCGGGCATGACAGGGGAGCCGTGAGCGCCCGGGAGCTGGCCGCCGCGGGGATCACCGGGCCGGCCCTGCGCGCGTCGTACGAGGCCTGCCGCCGCCTCAACGCCCGCCACGGCAAGACCTACTACCTCGCCACGCTGCTGCTGCCGGCCTGGAAACGGCCGTACGTGCATGCGCTCTACGGGTTCGCCCGCTACGCCGACGAGATCGTCGACGACCTCGCCAGCACCCTGTCCGATGCCGAGAAGGCCGACTGGCTGATCGGCTGGGGCGAGCAGTTCCTCACCGACGTGCGGACCGGCGGCAGCGAGCACGAGATCAGCCGGGCCGTCGTCGACACGGTGCGCCGCTGGGACATCCCGCTTCAGCACGTGGCGGACTTCCTCGCCAGCATGCGGATGGACCTGACCGTCACCGAGTACCCGACGTACGCCGATCTCATGACCTACGTCCACGGTTCCGCAGCCGTCATCGGGCTGCAGATGGTGCCGGTGCTCCAGCCGCTGGTGCCGCGCGAGGTGGCCGACCCCTACGCCGCCGACCTCGGCGTCGCCTTCCAGCTCAGCAACTTCATCCGGGACGTCGGGGAGGATCTGCGGCGCGGCCGGATCTACCTGCCGCAGGAGGACCTCGCCGCCTTCGGGGTGACCCGCGCTCACCTCGAGCACGGGGTCGTGGACGGGCCGGTACGCCGGCTGCTGGCCTTCGAAGTCGCCCGCACCCGCGAGATCTACCGCAGCGCCTGGCAGGGCGTGCGGCTGCTGCACCCCACCAGCCGGCCGTGCATCCAGACCGCGCTGGCGCTGTACGGCGGGATCCTCGACGAGGTGGTGGCGGCCGACTTCGACGTGCTCAGCGGGCGGGTCAGCGTCGGCCCGGCCCGCCGCGCGCGCGTCGCGGTCCCCGGGCTGGTGCGTGCCTGGTCGGCCCGGCGCGCCGCCTGACCGGTTTCGTCGCCCCCCGCAGCGGTGACCTCCCTGCTGTGGCCGACGACGAGCACAAGAGCAGCGACAGCCCGATCCCCGACCCGGCGGTGACCGCCGGTCTCGAGCCCGGCGGCGGGGTGGGGCCCGGCGACACCCCCCCGTCGTCCGACTCGATGTCGGGGGCGACCGGGGAGGACCGCCGCAACAACCCCAACATGGGGCCGGTCAGCGGCAACCGTACGCCAATGATCATCACGCTGGTGATCCTCGGCCTGATCGTGCTGGCCGCGGCCGGGTTCACGGTCGCGAGCCTGTTCGCCTCCTGAGCCGCCGGCCCCACCACACCCACCACGCCAGGGTCTGGACGACGAGGGCGAAGCCGAACAGCAGGTCCTCCACCGGGGCATAGCCGAGCCGGCCGTCCCCCAGCAGCCGCGGTGTGCCGCTGCCGAGGATCGCGTCGGCGTCGTACGTGACGATCCGGCGGCCGGTGAGGACCCCGTTGGTGACCAGCTGGAAGAACACGATGATCCCGTACGCCGTCCAGAACGCCCGGCGGGTCAGCAGCCGGGTGCGCAGCACCAGCAGGTCGAGCCCGACGGTGAGCAGCACGCCGAGCAGGGCGGCCTGCGTGTAGCTCACTCGTCGCCCACCGGCCAGCCCTTCACCGCGCGGACGGCCTCCAGTGTGAGGACGGCGCACACCGGGATGACGAGGAAGAACAGCAGCTCCTCCAGCGGTAGGGCGCCGAGCATCACCCCGGACGTCTGGCGGGGGTCGTAGGTCCAGTGCCCGGCGCGGATGGCCAGCAGGTCCCACACGATGAACACCGCCAGGACCGGCAGCAGGGTCAGCAGCAGCCGCAGCGGCCGGGCGAAGACCCGGGTGTGCAGGACGAGCTCGAGCGGGAGGGTGCCGAGCAGGCAGGCGGCCAGCACCGCCAGGTAGGCCGTCCTCACGCGGCGGCGGCGAGCAGGCGACGCTTCAGTTCGGCGGCTGCGGTAGCGGGGTCGGCGGCGTCGGTGAGCGCGCGCACCACGACGGCGCGGGTCACGGCGGCGGAAGTCACGGCCTGAGCGTATCGGCGGCGGGCGCAGGTCTGCCCCGGCCGCGGTCAGAAACCCAGCGCCTGCGCCCGTCGTTTGACCTCGGTCGCGCGGTTCTCGTGCAGCGCGTCGAAGGGGCTGCCGGGCAACGAGTCGTCCGGCGTCGACAGCCAGGCGAGCGCCTCCTCGTCGGTGTACTTCGCGTCCCGCAGCAGGCGCAGCACCGGCACCAGGTGCTTAACGGGCTGGTCACCGTCGAGCTGGCGCTCCGGGACGACGAGCGCGCCGTCGCGCCGGACGGCGAGGAAGGTCCCGTCCTTGACGGCGGTGCGGGCGTGGACGATGTCGGTGCCGAGGCGCTCGGCAAGCTCGGGCATCGTCAGCATGACGCTCTGGACGGGCTCGTCGCCGGCCGCATGCATGTCGGTCACAAGGACCGATCGTAGCGGATGACGGTCGGTCGCGATCTTGCCTCAGGGTGGGGGGGTGGTCTTCTGGTGGCCGCGGGGGCTGGTCCAGGTGGTGCTGCCGTCGGGGTGGCGCTGGCAGCTCCAGCCGTCGTGCTTGAGCCGGTGGTGGTGCTTGCACAGCGGGTGCAGGTTGGCGGTGCAGGTCGGCCCGTCGGGGTGTGGCCGGCGGTGATCGAGCTCGCAGCGGGGGGCGCGGCGGCCGCAGCCGGGGAAGCGGCAGGTGTGGTCGCGGGCGTGGACGATGGTCCGCCCCGCTTTTTCCGGATAGCTTGTTAGTGGCTTCTCAAGCGGCTTTCTGGCCGTTCAGGTATTCGTCGTGGGCTTCTTGTGGGGTCCGGTACCCCAGCCCCGAGTGAAGACGTTGAGTGT